>JAESFV010000186.1_pt1 | contig 80405 bp, 68 predicted proteins | sample 9269471 | NCBI WGS metagenome assembly JAESFV01 (sample SAMN14502647, study PRJNA617108) | algae metagenome | isolation source: Symplocastrum torsivum CPER-KK1 and co-occurring heterotrophs from... | place: USA: Central Plains Experimental Range, Colorado | collected 2001-01-01
CCCTCGCCGAGACGATCAACGGCCTTTACAAGGCGGAACTCATCCACCGGCGCGGACCCTGGCGAAGCTGCGAGGCCGTCGAGTTCGCCACGCTGACCTGGGTCGACTGGTTCAACAATCGCCGGGCTGCTGGAGCCCATCGGCAACATCCCGCCGGCCGAGGCCGAGGAACGCTATTACGCCATGCTGGACGAGCCAGCCATGGCGGCGTGACTCAAACGAAATGGCCTCCGGAAAACCCGGAGCGGTTCAGTTCACACCGACCTTCTCTCCAGAGGGGTCAGTTGCTCATGGCGTCAGGGAGGCAGTTTGTAATGTCGCCCGACAAGCCCGGCATCAGGGCGGATACCGTAGCGTCAGGCGCGGTCTCGGTAGCAGATCTGCCGGCAGGGCGGAGAGAGACCTGATAGTGCCGACGGCCATTGCCTCATCCGAGCGGATATGGGATTGGCGCCGCTGTTCTGGAGGGCTGCGACTGCGTTCGGCGTCGAAGCGGGACTGGCCTGCGGAGCGATTGGAGAGCGACATGGGTAGTTCGAAAGCCGGCAAGGTCGCGCTGATCACGGGAGTCACGGGGCAAGACGGAGCGTATCTTGCCGAACTTCTGCTCAAAGAGGGGTACGAGGTCCACGGCATCAAGCGTCGCTCGTCGTCATTCAACACGAGCCGGATCGAACACCTCTACCAGGACCCTCACGAGCGCGGCCAACGTTTCATTTTGCATTATGGTGATATGACCGATGCGACCAACCTGATCCGCATCATCCAAGAGGTACAGCCCGACGAGATTTACAATCTGGCCGCACAGAGCCATGTTCAGGTATCGTTTGAGACACCGGAGTACACCGCGAATGCGGATGCGATGGGCACCCTGCGTCTCTTGGAGGCAATCCGCTTGCTAGGGTTGACGAGCAAGACGCGTTTCTACCAGGCCTCCACCTCCGAACTCTATGGCAAGGTTCAGGAAGTCCCACAGAACGAAAAGACGCCGTTCTACCCTCGTAGTCCCTACGCCGCAGCCAAGCTCTACGCTTACTGGATCGTCGTGAACTACCGGGAAGCTTATGGCATGCATGCCTCGAACGGCATCTTGTTCAACCACGAGAGCCCGCTGCGCGGAGAGACATTCGTTACCCGCAAGATCACGCGCGCGATTGCAGCCATTCACCTAGGCTACCAGGACAGGCTTTATCTCGGCAATCTCGACGCCAAGCGTGACTGGGGCCATGCTCGGGAATATGTCCGTGGCATGTGGCTGATGCTGCAGCAGGATGAGCCGGACGATTATGTCCTCGCCACGGGCGAGACGACGATGGTGCGCGATTTTGTGAAGCACGGCTTCCTCCAGGTCGGAATCGATGTTGCCTGGCAGGGAGAAGGCGTCAACGAGAGAGGCATCGACGCAAAAACCGGCAGGGTCCTGGTCGAGGTCGATCCGCGCTACTTCCGACCCACCGAGGTGGAACTCTTGGTCGGTGACCCTTCCAAGGCTTTGGCGAGGCTGGGCTGGAAGCATGAGATGAAATGGCAACAGCTGTGCGAGGAAATGGTCGCCTCCGACTTGAAGGTTGTCGAGAGGGAGCGGCATCGCGATGCCGATTGAGGCCGTGACGTCGATGAATGGATTCGAGTTGGCCGGCCGACGCGTTTGGGTGGCCGGCCACCGCGGCATGGTTGGTGCCGCATTGCGGCGTCGGCTTCACGGCGAGAATTGTGAGCTTCTGACCGTGGACCGAAGCGAGGTTGATCTGCGGCGTCAGGACCAAACCGAACGCTGGGTGAATGCCACGAAGCCCGACGTGGTGATCGTCGCGGCAGCCAAAGTCGGAGGCATCCTCGCCAATGAGGCCTATCCTGCAGAGTTTCTGTATCAGAATCTCATGATCGAGGCCAATGTCATTGAAGCCTCGCGACAGGCTGGCGTCAGCAAGCTGCTCTTCCTCGGCTCCAGTTGCATCTATCCGAAGCTCGCGCCGCAGCCGATCGACGAGGCCTCCCTCCTCACCGGCCCCCTCGAACCGACAAATGAACCTTATGCGATCGCCAAGATCGCAGGGATCAAGCTCGCTCAATCGTATCGCAAGCAATATGGCTGCGACTACATTTCGGCCATGCCGACGAACCTCTATGGGCCGGAAGACAATTTCGATCTCCAGTCGAGTCATGTGATGCCCGCCCTGCTACGCAAGGCGCACGAGGCCAAGGAGCGCGGCCACAAGCAGATGACGATTTGGGGCACCGGCACCCCACGGCGCGAATTCCTGCACGTCGATGACTGTGCGGACGGTCTTGTACACGTACTCAAGCATTATTCCGGTCCCGAGCACGTCAACATTGGGTCGGGTGAAGATGTGACGATCCGAGAGCTGACCGAGGCTGTCTGCGAGGTCGTCGGCTTTGAAGGGGACATCGTCAACGACACCAGCAAGCCCGACGGCACGCCGCGCAAGCTGATGAGCGGAAGCCGGCTGAGAGCGATGGGATGGGCGCCAAAAATCGGCCTCAAGGATGGAATCGCCCAGACATACCGATGGTTCCTCGCTCATCGCGCATGAGAGTTCCGCCGCAGTCCGTCATGGGCTTGGCTGATCGCGGTCGCTGGAAGGCGGCAGAGCGATGACGCTTGCGGGATTCATGGGAGCGGGGGATCGGATCAATGGATAGCCAAGTCTCGATCATCATCCCCGTCTACCAGCGTCAGGCTGATTGTGAGGCGGCGATCGCATCGGCTCTGACACAGAGCGGCGTCACCTTCGAGGTCATCGTGGTGGATGACGGCTCGCCTGATCCCTTTGTGCTGCCTGCTGCCCTGGCAGCGGACGCCCGGATCAGACTCATCAGACTGGAACGCAATGCTGGCGCTGCCGCTGCTCGGAACCGCGGCATCCGCGAGGCGAAGTCGCCATGGATCGCGCTCCTCGATTCCGACGATGTGTGGCTGCCTGGGAAGCTGGCATCCCAGCTGACGTTTGCCGGTCAGGCGGCCGGTGACACCCCCCTGATCGGCGTGATGACGGGATTTGCGCAGGTCGAGATGGCGACGGGTGCGAACCGGGATCGTGTGCCCATCGAGAGTGTCGATCCAGCCGACTTTGCCTCGGCCTGCTGGTTTGGGCCGGGATCGACCGCCCTGATCGCTAAGGAGGCATTCGATCGCGTCGGGCTGTTCGACGAAGAGCTGGAACGGCTGGAGGACCTAGACTGGTTTCTGCGACTGGCACTTGCCGGCGGCGGCATTCGCGTCCTGCCGCAGATTGCAACGAGGGTCCAGGTCGGTGGGCGGCCCTCGCCGGATCGGTTGGACCGAGCCATCGCCAGACTTCGAGCCAAATGGCTGATGCCCCATGCTCCCCAAAGGCTCGGGCACTCGCTACGTCGCAACCTCGCCGCCTATCTCGCCATCGAAAAGGCTTCGACGCGCTACTTTTCGGGACGTTACCTCAGTTTCGGTCTCGCGCTCGCAGAGTCGTGGCTCCTCAAGCCGCGCTTGTCGTTGCATCTACGCGATTGGTGGCGAAGGCCGACCTAGAAGCCCGAAAGCTTACCCCGCCACCGATAGGCAAGCTTCAGGCCCCGGAACAGGTCCAGCATCGGAAGATCTCTGAGCGGCACTGTTGGGGCATGGCATAGCCGCTGCTTCAGCAGCGCGAGAGCACGGCTAGCGCGAGCCATGCGCCTGAATTCGGCGTCCGTCGTTGCCTCGGCCAAAAGCGCGTCCGCGAGCCTTTGCTCCGCTTGATAGACCCGCAGGCGCCCGGCCCTGTCGCCGGAGATGGTGTGCGAGCCGGCATGAACCCGATAGAGATAGAGCGGGTCGTCGAACGCGCAGCCGTGCATCCCGCGACAGGCAAATCGCGCCATCCACTCCCGGTCTGCCGCCAATCCGAGGTCTGTCCGGATCGGGCCGATGTCCCGCAGGGCGCCGATCCGAAAGACCCGGGCGTTGATGGCGGGGATGCCGAACATCGCGCCTTCCAGCGACAAGCCGCGGGGATGCGAGCGCAGGATTGCATTGCGCGCAGTCTCGCCGAACAGCGCGCCTCCACTCACAAATGCGCAATCTGGAGCCTTCTCGATCACCCGTAACGCACGGCCGACGGCGGTAGGCAGCAGTGCGTCGTCACTATTCAGAACAATCGCATAATCTCCCGTTGCCGCTGCCATGGCCCGGTTCATGCCATCATAGATGCCGCCATCCGCCCTCGAAACGATACGCAGACCCGGGTGGCTCTCGGCAATGGTGAGCGTCTCGTCGCTCGAAGCGCCGTCCGCCAGCAGGATTTCGGTGTCGATGTTTTCGCCCGCGCAGGCGGGTTCGATGCTGGCGAGCGCCTCGGACAGGTACTGGGCCGAGTTGCGCGTGGCCATGATGATGCTGAGACGGCTCATTCAGTTCTCGATCGGAGCGAAGGGCTAAACGCGGTGGCTCGGGAAAGCGGCCTCTCTAGGCGCCCGAACTTTGGCTGCCAATGCCCCGATGATGGACCGCGGGCGGGGCCAGCGGGGCCCGTCTGGCCGACCCTTGTTACAGAAGTGCGAGGCGGGCGCCACCTGACGCCGCCGCCGTGTCTTGGCGAGGCGGAGATATCGCCCAAAGCGGTTGACCGCGCGTATCCTTTCGCCCAAGAGGACGCAAATAGTGCAACTTCCGCGAGGCCGACATGACGACGATCCCGACCGTTTCGGAAGCGGCTGCCATGCCGCTTGACGTTGTCACCGGTGGAGCTGGCTTTATCGGAAGTCACCTAGTGGACCGCCTGATGCAGGACGGAGGCCGCCGCGTCCGCGTCATCGACAACTTCGCCATCGGCAATCCCCGGAATCTCGCCCATCACGCCCATGATCCCCGGCTGAGCGTTCATCAGGCCGATATCGGCGACGCCGCAGCGATCGAAGGATTGTTCGAAGGCGCGGATCGGATTTTTCATCTGGCCGCACTCGCGGACATTGTTCCGTCCATCAACGCGCCGGAGGCCTACTTCAAGGCGAATGTGGACGGCACGTTTAATGTGCTGCAGCAGGCCGTGAAGAACAAGGCCCGCCGATTCGTCTATGCGGCTTCGTCGAGCTGCTATGGGATTCCGGATGTGTCGCCCACGGCGGAAACGGCGGAAATCAGGCCTCAGTATCCCTATGCTCTGACGAAGTATCTTGGTGAGCAGCTGGTGATGCATTGGGCGCAGGTCTACAAGCTGCCCGCGCTGTCCATGCGGTTCTTTAACGTTTTCGGACCACGTGCGCGCACCTCCGGTACGTATGGGGCCGTTTTTGGCGTCTTTTTAGCGCAGATGAAAGCTGGCAAGCCAGTCACGATTGTCGGGGACGGCGAGCAGACACGCGACTTTACGTTCGTTACGGACGTGGTTGACGCCGTCGTGCGTGCCGCAGAGTCGACCCAGCAAGCCAAGATTTACAACGTTGGCAGCGGGGGCACCTATTCGATCAACGAGCTGGTCCGCCTCCTAGGCGCAAAAGCGATCGTTCACATCCCGAAGCGCCCGGGTGAACCCGACTGCACCTTCGCCGATGTGTCTCGGGTCCGCGACGATCTGGGGTGGCAGTCATCGGTTCCGTTTGCCGACGGCGTACGAATCATGCTGGAAAATATCGATCATTGGGCCGACGCGCCGGTTTGGACGACCGACAGCATCGCCGAGGCGACGAAAGACTGGTTCAAGTTCCTTGGGAACCAATCCTGACGGGTGCCGCGTGGCCACGCTTCGTCGCGACGTCCACGGCTTGCCGCCATCCACGGATAACGTTAGAGCAATTCGCATGTCGCGATAGCTTTCCCGGCAAGTTCGCCGAAAGCATCATTCCGGCATCTATGTAGTCCAGCGCTGGCCGCGCAGATCGGGAAACGGAACCTCATGGCATCGGATAGTTTCGGACATTACGTCGCCAAACTCGTCTCGGTCGTCGAAAGCGGTCATGCCAGCGATCGGGCGGGCGCCGATATTGCCATCGGCGACGCCGTTGAACGGATGGGCCGTCTCATGCACGCGGCGCATCAGGCTGAGCGCCGTGTCTTTTTCGTCGGCAATGGCGGGTCTGCAGGCATTTGCAGCCACATGGCCACGGACTACTCCAAGAACGGCAGCATCCGTTCCCTGGCCTTGAACGATGGCTCGGTGCTGACCTGCCTCGGGAACGACTATGGCTACGAACACGTTTTCTCGAAGCAGCTCGATTGGCATGCCGCGGCCGGGGACGTCGTCGTGACGATCAGTTCCTCCGGGCGGTCGCAGAACATCCTCAACGCGGCCAACATGGCGCGCGACAAGGGCTGCACGGTGTTTACGCTGTCGGGCTTCAAGCCGGACAATCCGCTGCGCTTGCTGGGCGACATTAACATCTATCTCGCCAACCTTGAGTATGGCTTCGTCGAAGTCGGCCATCTCGCGGTGTTGCACGCGGTGCTCGACATTCACCTGGGTTGGCAGAAGGCCAGCGCGGCCTGATCAGGCGCCGTCTCCACCCCCCGTTGCGCGCAACTCACCTGGATTGAAGAGAGAGCCATGTCTGAAACCCGTAGCGTTATGGTCACTGGCGGCGCTGGTTATGTTGGTAGCGTGCTCGTACCGCGTCTGCTCGCGCAGGGGCACAAGGTTACGGTGCTCGACCTGTTTCTTTACGGCCACGACGTGTTCGATTCGGTCCGTGGCCACCCCAATCTGGTGCAGGTGGTCGGTGACATCCGGTCCGCCGATGCTGTCGCCAAAGCGATGACGGGTTGCGATACCGTGATCCATCTGGCCTGCATCTCAAATGATCCGTCCTATGAGCTCGACCCGGACCTCGGCCGCTCGATCAACTACGACTGCTTCCGCCCGCTGGTGAAGGCGGCCAAGAAGGCCGGCGTCAACCGCTTCATCTACGCATCCTCGTCGAGCGTCTACGGCATCAAGGAAGAAGAGGAGGTCACCGAGGATCTCTCGATGGAGCCGCTGACCGACTACTCGAAGTTCAAGGCGCTGTGCGAGGACATCCTCGAGGAGGAACGCGAGCCGGGCTTCACCACGCTCACCATCCGCCCAGCGACCGTCTGCGGCTACGGCCCGCGCCAGCGTCTCGACGTGATCGTCAACATCCTGACCAACCACGCCGTCAACAATCGGAAGATCAAGGTGCTGGGCGGCGAGCAGACCCGTCCCAACATCCACATCGACGACATGTGCTCGGTCTATGAGCTGGCTCTGTCGGCGCCGGCGGAGAAGATCGACGGCAAGATCTACAATGCCGGCGGCGACAACGAGACCGTCAACAGCCTGGCCCAGATGGTCAAGCGCGTCGTCGAGCAGGACAATGTCTATGGCGGCGAAATCGAACTCGTGGTCGAGCCCACGAACGACAACCGCTCCTACCGCGTCTCATCCAAGAAGATCGCCGCCGAACTCGGCTGGTATCCGCAGAAGACCATCGAGGACGCCGTTCGCGATCTTCTCGCTGCCTTCAAAGACGGCCGGCTCAAGGACACGATGACGGACGAGCGCTATTTTAACATCAAGACGATGCAGTCTGTGAAACTGACGTGACACAGCCGCAGGCGCTCTCGCGAACGGCCCCGGGTTCATGCCGCACGCTCCCGTAAAGATCGGTTTCCTGGGCGGAGGCATGATCTCCCAGATCGCGCATCTGCCGTTCTACCAGGCGGATCCGCGCTGCGAGATCGCTGCCATCGCGGAAGAGCGACGGTCCCTGCACCCTGCGCTGGCCGCCTTCGCCGGAGCGGGGGAGGTGACGACCGATCACCGCGCCATGCTCGCCCGCGCCGATATCGACGCTGTGGTGATCTCGGCGCCGCGTCCGGCGACCGGCCCGCTGACGCTGGCGGCTCTCGAGGCCGGCAAGCATGTGCTCGCCGAAAAGCCGATGGCTCACACCGCCGATCAGGCGCGCCGCCTGGTCGAGGAAGCAAACCGTCGCGGCCTGACCTATGCCGTCGGCTTCATGAAGCTTTACGACCCAGGCGTCGCTCGGGCGCGGGCCTTGCTGCACGAAACGGTTGCGTCCGGCAGGCTCGGGCGTCTGTTGTTCGCGCGCTTCTACGACTTCTCGAAATCCTATGCCCATCCGATCCCGCCCCATGTGCGGCCGCAGGAAAGCCGCTCCACCCGCTTCGAAACCTGGCCCGTGACGCCCGGCTGGCTGCCGTCAGCCTGGAATGGGCTTTATCCCTGGTTCGTCAATGCGGCGATCCACGACGTCAACCTAATCCATCATTTCCTCGGCGAGGATGTCGTCGTCCGTTCGGCGTTCGCCTCTGGTGGCGAAATGCTAAGCGCGACGCTGATGGCCGGTGATGTGCCAGTGGCTTTGGAGATCGCTAAGGCAGAGGCTGGGCGCTGGTTCGAAGGCGCCGAGTTCCTGTTCGAGAAGGGCAGGATCGCAGTGGCAATTCCCTCGCCGATGGATACAAGCGCGGTCAGCCGCGTGACGCTCGACGATGCCAGCGCAGCGGAGCGCGCCACGCAGGTCGAGACCGGGCTTGGCTGGTCTTTTGCACTGCAGGCGCGTGGGTTCGTGGATGCGTTGACGGGCAAGGAGCCACCGCGGGCTCCAGCTGCGATGGGATTGCGGGATATGGAACTGACCGAGGCGATTTTCCGCTCGCTTGGCGAGGCGGCACCCGCCCGGTCAACGGCTGCATCGTGAAGGTTGGTTACCCTATGACTGAACTGGTCCATGTGCGCTCCGACTGCCGCCTTTGCGGATCGAGCAAGATCGTGCGCAGCGTGCCGCTCGCACAGGTTCCCATCGTCTCGCCGAATGTCGGACGCGATAAGGATGCCTCGGGCGAGAGCCTGACCCGGGTCGTCGCGCCGCTGGACAACTATCTATGCATGGATTGCGGCCTCAACCAGCTCATTCACGAGGTTGATCCATCCCTGATCTATCGTGATTATCTGTACCGCACGTCGATCTCTCTGGGTCTGCCCCAGCATTTTCGTGGCCTGGCGGAGGCGGTGATCGCACGCGTCGGTTTGAAGCCGGGCGATCTGGTCGCCGAGTTCGGCTCCAATGACGGGACGTTGCTGAATTTCTTCCGCGAGCAGGGGTTTGCCGTCCAGGGCATCGATCCCGCTCGGCAGATCGCGGCCGAGGCCACGGCGCGCGGCGTTCCCACCATCGCCGATTTCTTCACCGCCGCATTGGCGGGCAAGATCGCCTCTGATCGGGGCAAGGCTCGCGCCATCATCGCCAACAATGCGATGGCCAACATTCCCGATCTGGGCGAAATCCTCGCCGGTGTGAAGACGTTGCTGGCGCCCGACGGTGTCTTCGTCTTCGAGACGCAGTATGGCCTCGACGTCTTCGAGAAGACCCTGCTCGACGTGATCTATCACGAGCATATCTCGCTGTTCTCGGTCCGGCCTGTCGCTCGCGCCGCAGCCCGGCACGGGCTGCAGGTGATCCACGCAGACCGGATTGCGACCAAGGGCGGTTCGATCCGCTTCTGGCTGCAATTGGCCGGTGGTCCCCGCGCGGTCGATCCCTCGGTCGACGCACTCGTGGCGCTCGAGGAGAAGGCGGGCCTTTACGATCTGGCGACCCATGCGCGGTTCGCTGACAAGGTTGCCGCCATCAAGGCCGACCTGCATCGCATGATCGACGAGACGCGGGCTCAGGGCGGCAGCGTCGGTGCTTATGGCACGTCGGTGGGCTGCGCGGCCCTGATCCATCAGTTCGAGCTGGAAAGCCGGCTCGACGTGCTCTTCGACGACACCCCGTTCAAGACGCGGCTGGAAGGGCCGGGCTATGATCTGCCGGTGATGCAGGCGGATGGGGTTTACGACCGCAAGCCGGCTCTGATCATCATCCTGGCTTGGCGCTATGCGGAGCCCATCATCGCGCGCCATCAGGCGTTTCTCGAGAGTGGCGGCCGGTTTCTGGTTCCGTTGCCGGAATTGTCCGTGCGAGGTCTTTGAGTCCAGCCATGGCGCGTCGCAAATCCCTGCAATGCCTGGCGGCGAGAGCGGTTTTAAAGCTTGCGCATGCATTCTACGGAACGGCGTTCGGGCGTAATTTGGCCCGCGGCGTCCTGCGGACGCCGCCGGGCCGGATCGGCTCGCTGTGGGCGGTGGAAAGGCTGTCGACGCCGCTGCGCCGCCGCTCGGTCGAGGTCATCCAGGACATCGCTGCCGATGCGAGGGATCGCCGCATCTTCATCGACGCTGCAAAACGCTTCTACCTGGCCCAGCCGAAGAACCGGAACCGCTTCGACATCTATGCGGCCGCTCTCGTCTACTCCGAGTTCAAGGAGGAAGCGCTGCGTGCGATCCTGTCCGAGACGGCGGAGATCGCGATCGACGAGTCGGAGGACGATCTCAATGTGATTGGGCTGCGGGTTTCGCTCCAGTCGCAGCTTGGCCGCTATCGCGACGTCGTCGATTCGGCGAAGCTAGGCGTTCTTCAGGCACCGGCGACGCTGCGCACACGCTACGATTATCTCAAGGCGGCCTATGCTGCAGGGAAACTCAGGCGCGAACGAGACGCCATCGAGTTCTTTGGCCGCCAGTTTGAAATCATCAGCGACCATGCCGGTGCCGCGACCGATCAGGAGATCGCACGCGTCCACAGCGTCTATCAGAACCAGGCGGCCCTGACGCTCAGGCGTGACGTCGAGTTGATGCGGCTGCTGGGCGAACGTGACTTCTCCAATTGCGGTGTCTTTTTTCTGTCCTCGACCGAGGCGTTGGGGCACGCTATTCTCGATCCGTTCTATTTCATTGCGCAGAACAAGGACAGGTTCGATCGCCTGATTTTCATCGGGCCGCCACGTGTGAATTATCGCCCTGCCTCGCGAGCGTGTCTGCAGATCGTCGAGCAATATGGCGATTACTACGAAACAACGTCCGAAACCCTTCTGAACCTGTCCTGGATGAGTCTTGGGCATCACCAGGCGGGCCGATTTACGTTCATCATCGATCACTACTGGATGCTTCTGCGCCACGCCGTCCATCGCAGCCGCGACCCGGCCGACTCCTACCAGCACAATGGATGGCACCTTGAGCTGCCGCCCTATTATGCCGAGGTCGCGGAGAATTTCGCCAAGCGCCACGGCATCGATCTCGATCGCCCCTTCGTCGTCATGCACGTCCGCGACAAGGGCTATCACGGCATCGCGCTGCAATCCTATCGCGATTCCGCCGTCGGGAATTACCGCGAGGCGGTGGAGTATCTTCTCGATCGCGGCTTCCAGGTCATTCGCATCGGCGATAAGTCGATGCCCAAGCTCGATCTGCAGCGCCAGGGTTATTTCGAGACGCCGTTCCTGTCCGGCTATGCCTATGAGATCGATCCGTATCTGATTGCCAAGTCGCGTTTCATGATCGGCTGCCAGTCGGGTCCCTGCGCGTTTGCCCGGGCGCTCGGCGTTCCGATTCTCACGGTCAATGCGGTACTGCACTACACGTTGCTGCCCTCGCCGATGGAGATGGCCTGCTTCAAGCGCTATTTCGCTGTCGTCGATGGCGTGTCGCAAGAGCTGACGATCGAGCAGGCGCTGGATCGCGGCTGCTATCATTTCGATAATTCGTTCCAGTATGAAGAGGCCGGCATTCGCGTCGAGAACGCCCTGCCGGATGAAATCACCGCCGCTGTCGCGGACATGGTTTCCTGGCTCGAAACGCCGGATCTGCCGGAAACCGATGACCAGCTCAGGTTTCGAGAGCGGGTCGAGGGCGTGGCGCAGGATCTGAAGGCGCGTGGCCCCGATCTCTCGCTGCCGATTGCGGATTATCTCGGAATCTGCCTGCCGGGCTACCGCGTTTCGCCGAGCGTATCCCGGATGCGGGCCAAGACCGGCGCCGACGCAGTCCTATGAACCTGCGCGATGGACGCGAGCATCATGGCTGACGATCCTGGTGATATGGAAGGCTATCTCGCGCTCGTGGCGCAGCGGCCGGAACTCTTCTGCAATGCGCCGTCTGGTGGTGTCGATATCTTGACCGCGCCGGAGGAGATCGCAGGCGCCCGCGCAGAGGCCAAAGCCTATCGCCGCGCGCGCGGCATGAAGGACCATGACACCCGCACCGGCATCCTCGCCGAAGACCCCTATATGCTGATCCTGCGGGATGCGGTGCGCTTTCCCGATGGCACGCGCGGCCTCTACAACCGCATCGTCGAGACCAACCCGGTGGCGATCCTGCCGGTCCTGAAGGGCGAGCCGGTCCTGATCCGGGTCTATCGGCACGGCCTGCGTGACTGGTCCTGGGAGTTCCCGCGCGGTGGCTGCGACGCTGGCGAGAGCCCGAAGGAGGGCGCCAGGCGCGAGGTCGCCGAAGAGGTCGGGGGCGCGCCGTTGAGCATCCGTTCGCTGGGAACCTTCACGCCGGGCGGATCTTCGTTGTCGATCAGGGCGCATCTGTTCTTCGCCGAAGTCGAGCAACTCGGCGAGCCTGATCCGCTCGAAGGCATTACCGACGTTGTCGCGATGCCCGTGGCGCGGCTCGAGCAGATGCTGCGGGACGACGTGATCATCGACGGATTCAGCCTGGCACTGTTCGCGCGGGCGCGGCTGAGGGGGCTGATTTGAGCGGGCTAGTGGATGACGGCCGGATCGCCCTCGCACAGCAGGCGGAAGCTCTGGCCGGTGTGCCGGTCCTTGCCATGGTGCCGGCGGGTCAGGGCGCGAACAGCCATATCGTTAGGCTGGAGACGCAGACTGGCCCCTTGGCGCTCAAGGTTTATCCAAGACGACCCGGCGACCAGCGCGACCGGCTCGAGGTAGAGTGGCAGGCCCTGCGCTTTCTCGGCGAGAGCGGCCTCACGCAGGCACCGCGGGCGATCGCGCGCGACGATGCAAACCGTCTCATGCTGATGGAATGGATCGACGGCGACATCATCACCCGCCACCAGCCTGGCGATCTCGACGACGCTCTGCGCTTTGTCGAAGGCATTTTCCGGGCTTCGCAGGATGCAGGGGCGAGCAGCTTTCCGCTGGCCTCCGAGGCATGCCTTTCCGCAACCGAGATTTGCCGCCAGATCGATCAGCGCTTCAACAGTTTTGTTGACTATGCGCCGCTTGATCGGGCGCTGGGTGACATCGTCAAACCGGCCTATGCCGCCGCCCGCACAACCATTGCGTCGGAGCTTGTCACGCCCTCCGATCTGGCCCCGTCGGAGCGTCGGCTGATCCCGGCGGATTTCGGTTTCCACAACGCGATCCGTCAACACGATGGCACGGTTCGTTACATCGATTTCGATTATTTTGGCTGGGATGATCCGGTCAAGTGCATCGCGGATTTCGTTGTCCACCCTGCCATGTCGCTTGATGCCGACGAACGGGCAAAAGTCGTCGCGCGGCTGACGAACGCCTTGCCGGATTCCGTCGGTGCCTCGGCCAGGCTGAGGCGCCATCTGCCGCTCTATGCCATCCGTTGGGCCCTGATCCTGCTGAACGCGTTCAGAAAGGACCGTGCAGCCGCGCTGCCCGCCGACGAGGATGCGCGATCCACGGTGTTCGTCAGGCAGTGGCAGAAGGCGCGCGACATGATCGAGCGCTACCGCTGAGAGGCCCGCCGCTACCCTCAGAACCGGCCGGTCAGTTGTTCGTCTTGGGGTGCGCGCACAGCGCCACGACGTAATGCGCCATCTTGTGGTAACCCGTATGCACGACCTCGTCGTTGAGCGAGAACATGAACACCGTGTGGAAGAACTCTTCCATCAGCGCCTTCAGGTCGGGTGCTGACTTGCAATTGATGTGACCCGCCTTGCTGCCCGGCGAGGCGTAGGCCTGGCTCTCCAGCGACGGCATGCCCACGATCATCACCGCGTCCGATGTCAGGCATTTGAGGATGTTGCCGATGAAGACGCGCTCGTCCTTCGCATCGATATGCTCGAGCACGTCCATGGCGTAGGCGGCGTCGAAGGGGCCGCCATCGAAGATCCCTTCAAGAAAGTTATGAACCTTGGCGACGTAGGGATATTCCGGCTGCACGCGCGCCTGGGCATCGGCGATGAATTCGGCATCGAAATCCGTCACCGTCAGCGCCTTGACCTCCTGCATCACGATGGGCGCGTTGAAGGCGTCCCCGCAGCCGATCTCGATGACGTTCTTGCGGCCCGACAGCATCTTGGAGACGAATTTATAGCGCGACTGGGAGAACAGGAAACGTCGCGGATCCTCGATCCATTCGCGGCTCTTGAGCAGGCCAAGCGTCACGGCGCCGCGCTTCTCGGCGAAATCGATATTGGGCTGGTTGACGGGATCCTTGGTGCGGCGTGTCGTCGTCATGTTTCCGAGTCCGAAACTGTGCGGGCGCGCAGCCTGCTGAAAAGTCGCTGCTGCATGACGCCTTGTTCCGTGCGGGTCAAGCCTGCGGCCGGTTCTCTGCAAACGAAGTGATGCCGTCGATTCGGCGGTCGCCGGGTCAGGACAAGATGGACATCGGCCAAGCCCGATTGCATAAGGCGCGGCATCGGGAACGCGCAAGACTGGGAAACGGGATGACGAAGGCAGCGACGTCGGAGGGCGGGCACCTCGACTACTACAAGGAGCACGGCATCTCGCCCGTCCGCTACGCGATGGACGATCTCAGCCAGCATCTCCAGTTGCGGGACTCGCTCTATCGCTCCATCGGCCTGCCTCAGGTCGCCTTTCGCGGGTCCGACATTCTCGAAATCGCGCCGGGCTCGGGGCAGAACAGCCTTTATCTTGCCGTGTCGCAGCCGCGTTCGCTGACGCTGGTGGAGCCCAATCCTGCAGGGCTGCGGGACATTCAGAAACTCTACGACACGCTGTCGGAGCCGCACACCGCCCCGATCCTGCATCCGGCGCGGCTGCAGGAATTCAATCCCGGCAAGCTTTACGACGTCGTACTCTGCGAGAACTGGCTTGGAGCCCTGCCCGCGGAACTCGAGCTGCTGCGCAAGCTCGCCGGGCTGGTGGCACCGGGCGGTGCGCTTGTCCTAACGATCGTTCCGCTGGCCGGTTTCTTTCCCAATGTCATGCGCAAGCTGCTCGCGTTGCGCGTCGTGCCGTCGCACCTTGGTTTCGACGAGCGCACCGCCGCTCTGGTCGAGATCTTCGGACCGCACCTCGCCACCATCCCGAACATGACACGCAGCCACCGCGATTGGGTCCATGACTGCATGGTCAACCCGCATTATCTCAATGTCGGCCTGCCTTTCGAGACGGTGGTCGAGACCATCGGCGACGACATGGCGGTGCTGGGCACCTATCCAAAAATCACGATCGACTGGCGCTGGTTCAAGGCGCTGAAGGGCACCGAGCGCCGCTTCAATGAACTGCTGATCGAGGCCGTCGCCGCCAACATCCCCAGCTTGCTCGATTATCGCCGCACTTTTCCCGCCGGCGCCCCCGGCGCCAACGCCGCGATTGATCGCCATTTCGGCACGGTCCACCGGCTGGCGCTGGCCTGGCAGGCCGCGTTCGAGGCGGACGACTCGGCCGAGGTTCAGGCCCTGACCGGGACGATAGGCAGCGAAATCCACCAGATCTCGGAATTGCTGTCCGAGATCGACGGGGATCTGGCCGCCGCCGTCCGTGAACTGGAGGAGCTGTGGTTGTCGCAGCAACCGACAGCGGAGGCCGTGCGCGATATGCCGCTTTTCGGCTCCCTCTTTGGGCGCGAGACCTTCTATGCCGCCTTCACCCGGGGGCAGCCTCAGGTCGAGGGCAAGAGCCCCGTTGAGGGCAACCGTTCAGACGGCAAGGCCGCCGGCGCGTGACCCCCGTTCACATCGGCCTCGACCTCGACAACACGATCATCGACTATTCCAGCGTCTTCGCGCCGATTGCTGCGGAACTCGGCCTGCTGCCGCAGGGGCATGGCCTGCGGAGCAAAGACGAGATCAAGTCGCGCCTGCGCGACCTCGCCGGCGATGACACGCTGTGGATGCGTCTGCAGGGTCAAGTCTATGGGAAGTTCATCGGCCTGGCGCGGCCCTATGACGGTGCCATCGCCGCGATAAGAGGTTTTCGGGCTGCGGGCCATCGCGTCTCCATCGTCAGCCACAAGACCCGGTTGGGCCATTTCGACCCCGATCATGTCGATCTCTGGGACGCCGCCTCCGGCTGGCTTGCGACCAATGGGCTGGTCGGCGAAGCGGGGCCGATCGCGCCGTCGGACGTGCATTACCGCGTTACACGCGAGGAGAAGGTAGATACCATTTCCAGGCTAGATTTTGCCCTCTTCGTCGATGATCTGCCCGAGGTTCTCGGGCATCCCAACTTCCCTGCAAGCCTGCCCGCGATCCTGTTCTCGCCGGATGGCGAGCACGGTGCGGATGGGCGGTTTCGGCTCGCGCGCTCATGGCAAGAAGTCATGGACATGACCGCCGGGCTTGTCTAAACGTCCGATCGCGTAAGCGATCCCGTTCTGGGCGGAGCCTTGCGGCCTTTTCGATACACTGGCGACAGAGACAATCAGACAATGAATTCGACGCCGCTCGACGCGCGATCGCTCCATCTGCGGAGCCTTGTGGTGCGCGGGCTCGTCGGCGGCAATCGCGGCCATGTCGGCGCGTCGATGTCGCTGATCGAGATCCTGCGCGTTCTCTATGACGACGTGCTCGATTACAGGGCCAACGAGCCCGATTGGGCCGATCGCGACCGCTTCATCTTATCCAAGGGGCATGGTTGCCTCGCGCTCTATGCCATCCTGGCGGACAAGGGCTATTTCGACGCGTCGCTGCTCGACCAGTTCTGCCATGTCGAGGGCAAGCTCGGCGGCCATCCCGAGCGTGGCAAGGCGCCCGGGATCGAGGCCTCGACCGGCGCACTCGGCCATGGTCTGTCCATCGGCGTCGGCATGGCGCTTGCCGCCCGCGCCCAGAAGCGCAAGAGCCGCGTCTTCGTGGCCATGGGCGACGGCGAGATCAACGAAGGGTCGGTGTGGGAGGCGGCGCTGTCTGCTGGCAAGCACAAGCTGTCCAACCTGTGTGCCATCGTCGATTACAACAAGATTCAGTCGGCGGGCTTCACCCGCGACATTCAAAATCTGGAGCCGCTGCTCGATAAGTGGCAGAGCTTCGGCTTTGCGGCCGTCGATGTCGATGGCCACAATGTCGGCGCGTTGCAGCAGGTCCTTCGCGGACTTCCTGTAGATGGCGAGAAGCCGACTGCGATCATCTGCCATACCGTCAAGGGCAAGGGCATTCCCTTCGCCGAGAACGATCCGAAATGGCATCACCACGCCAAGTTCACGCCTGACCAGCTTGCCGACCTCTACGCGGCCGTAGGCAATCCGCACGAGGGAGCAACGCAATGAGGGCGACCTGCGTCAACATGGTCTATGAGCTCGCCAAGACCGACGAGCGCATCGCCTTCATCGGCTCCGACCTCTCGCCCGGTCTTCTCGCGGCGATGAAGAAGGACATGCCCGATCGCCACTTCATGGAAGGGGTGATGGAGCAGCACATCGTCGGCATGGCTGCGGGCATGGCGATGGATGGTTTCATTCCTTATGTGAACACGATCGCGACCTTTCTGACGCGCCGCTGCTATGAGCAGGTCGCGCTCGATCTGTGCCTGCACGATCTGCCGGTGCGCCTGATCGCCAATGGCGGCGGCGTCGTCTACGCCCCGCTCGGGCCGACCCATCTGGCGGTCGAGGACATCGCGATCATGCGGGCGCTGCCCAACATGACCGTCGTCGCCGTCGTCGATGCCGAGGAAATGAAGCGCCTGATGCGCGCCTCGGTCGATTGGCCGCATCCGATCTATATCCGCTTGGGCAAGGGCGGCGATCCGATCGTCTCCGACGAGAAGCATGGCTTCGAGATCGGCAAGGGTATCGTCATGCGGCCGGTCGCCGGCAGCGGTCACCCTCTGCTGATCTCGTGCGGCGTGATGAGCGGCCGCGCCCTCGACGCCGCCAAGATCCTGGCCGGCAAGGGCATCGAGGCCGAAGTCGTGCATATCCATACCGTCAAGCCGCTCGACCAGGCGCTGATCCTCGACCGCGTCAAGGCGGCCGGTTCGATCTTCACCATCGAGGAGCACACGGCCATTGGCGGGCTGGGCTCGGCCGTGAGCGACCTGCTCGACCTCCAGGGTGGCAAAACGCGGCCCGTGGTCAACAAGCTCGCGCTGCCTGACCGCTTCCAGGAGAATTATGGCCTCCAGGAGGATCTTCTGGCGATCGCAGGGCTGAGCCCGCAGGCGATCGCCGATACCGTCATGAAGCACGCAGGGGGCTGAGCCGGCGCTGCTATCGCGCCGGCGCAAGCTCTGGTGCGGCGACCGCCCTGCTGTGCCGCCAAACGCCCGATCCGCCCACCGTCTGTCACGAGGAACCTGCCCATGGGCCGCCTGCTCGACATCGTCACGCCGTTGCATCGCATGACCAAGCGCGATTACATCGCCCGCATGGTCGACGACAAGGTCACCTGCATGCTCAAAGCCAAGGAGTATGAGGTCGATTACTGGGACGGCGACCGTCGTTTCGGCTATGGCGGCTATCGCTACCTGCCGGGCCGCTGGACCCCCGTCGCGCAGGCCCTGATCGACACCTACGGCCTGACCAACGAATCAAGCGTGCTCGACGTCGGCTGCGGCAAGGCCTTCCTGCTCTATGAACTCAAGCAGCTCCTGCCGGGCCTCAAGATCGCCGGCTTCGACACCTCCAAGCACGGCCTGGCCGAGGCCAAGCCCGAGGTCCGTGACTACCTGTTTTCCTACAAAGCCCAGGACCGCTATCCCTACGGCGACAAGTCCTTCGATCTCGTCATCTCGCTGGCGACCTTCCACAATTTGCGGCTGTTCGAGCTTGAGACGGCGCTTCAGGAGGTCGAGCGTGTCGGCAAGCAGGCCTATGTCATGCTGGAGAGCTACCGCAACGAGCAGGAGCTGTTCAACCTGCAGTGCTGGGCGCTGACGGCCGAAAGCTTCCTCGACACCGCCGAATGGATCTGGCTCTACAACCACTTCGGCTACAACGGCGACTACGAATTCATCTACATGGAGTGATTGCGGTGCAAGTGAAGAAATCCAAGGGCGCGATCGTCGTCCAGAGCCGCGAGCCGCTGGTCGTCGACGAGTTCGACCTGCCGGAGACGCTCGGCGTCGGCCACGTCCTGGTGAAGATCCACTACACCTCGATCTGTGGCGCGCAGATCAACGAGATCGCAGCGGTGAAGGGGCCGGACAAGTTCCTGCCCCATCTGCTGGGTCACGAGGCCTCGGGCACCGTGATCGATGTCGGCATCGGCGTGACCACCAAGAAGCCCGGCGACACCGTCGTGCTGCATTGGCGCCCGAGCAAGGGCTTCCAGTCGCCCCCGCCCGCCTATAGCTGGAACGGCAAGAAGCTGAATGCGGGCTGGGTCACCACCTTCAACGAATATGCGGTGATCTCCGAGAACCGTCTGACGGTCGTTCCCGCCGATTTCGACAAGAAGGTCTCGCCGCTTCTGGGCTGCGCGGTCACGACGGCGCTCGGCGTGATCAACAATGACGCGCAGGTGAAGATCGGCGAGAGCGTGGTGATTTTCGGCTCCGGCGGCGTGGGGCTCAACATGGCCCAGTGCGCCGCTCTGGTGGGAGCTCATCCGGTCATCGCCGTCGACATTCTCGACAGCAAGCTGGAGATGGCCAAGAAGTTCGGGGCGACTCACGTCATCAACTCGAAGAACACGACCGACGTTGCTGCCGCGATCCGTGAGATCGTCGGTCAGGCAGGCGCCGACAAGGTCATCGAGACGACCGGCGTCAAGGGCGTGATCGAGACGGCCTATGAGTTGACGGCTCCCAAGGGCGCCTGCGTCCTAGTCGGCGTGCCGACGGAGAAGGTGACGATCTACACGCTGCCGCTGCACTTCAACAAGATCCTGACCGGGTCGGAGGGAGGCAGTTGCGTGCCCGATATCGACATTCCGCGCATCATCAAGCTCAACCAGGCGGGCAAGATGAGCTTCAAGGGTCTGATCACGCATGAGTTCACGCTCGATCAGATCAACGAGGCGCTGGACTGCGTGCGCAGCGGCGAGGCGGGTCGTGTTCTTCTGAAGGTTGATCCTTCGGCCTGATCCGCCAGATACCATGGGGTGCGGCCGCCAGGCCGCGCTCCTGTACCGCGGCCGCAACGCCGTCCGCATGCCCACAAAGAGGAGCATGCCAAACGAGTGAAGCATGACGCAATTCAACAGCCATGGGCCGGCGAGGCCGGATGGGCTCCGCGAAGTTCATCCGGGTGTGTTTTACACCGACGATGCCTTCGTTCTGGCTGATTCGGGATTGATCGCTTTTCTCAAGCAGCAGGCGCGCTCGACACCGCTGAAGCGCGCCCGGCTGTGCGCGCATCCTGCGCCCGACGCCGACCAGCACGATATGGTCATCGCCAGTCATCGCGACACCTATGTCACGCCGCACCGTCACATGTCGAAATCGGAAAGCTTCCTGATCGTGGAAGGCGAGGCCGACATCCTGCTGTTCTCCGACGACGGTACGCTCACCGACGTGATCGCGATGAGCCATGCAGGTTCCGGCCTGCCATTCTACTATCGGATGCCGCAAGGTCAGTATCACAGTCTGCGGATTCGCAGCGAGGTTCTGGTCTTCGTCGAGGCCTCGAAGGGGCCGTTCCGGAAGGCGGACATGGAGGACGCCCCGTTTGCGCCTGCGAGCCTTGAGGCGCCGGCAGGACGGGCGTGGATAGCTGCCGCGATCGCGGCATTCGGTACGGAGCGCGCCTGATGGCCGACAACAGCACTGCCGCCCCGCGCCGCCTGCCGATCGACCAGTTCGAGGGTGATGGCCGCAAGCTCACCTATTTCCTCGACGCCTGGAATGACACCCGGGCAGCCTTCGGCATGTGGCGCGCCTGGACATTGCTCGGCTGGCGCGATTTCCGCCTTCAGACCAGCCGCACACTGCTGGGCTCGCTCTGGGGCGTGATCGGAACCACCATCACGGTCGTCGTGCTCGGCTTCGTCTATGGCAGCATGTCGCAGTTCGGCAGCTACAATGCCTTCGTCTTTCTCTCGGCCGGGTTCATCGCCTGGTTCTTCATCTCGGCCTGCATCCAGGGCGGTGCCTCGGTATTCATTTCGGCCTCCGGTACCCTGACGGAGCGCAACATCCCGATTTTCTTTCCGATTCTGCGCTATTTTTTCCGGATCTTCATCGAATTCATCACCAAATTCGCGACCTATTGCATTGTCTGCGCCGTCACGATGTTCAATCCCGGTGTCAATTTCTTCCTGATCTTCGTCTCGCTGCTGATCTATGTCGTCAATGGAATCTGGGTCCTCGCATTCTTCGCCATAGTCGGCGCGCGCTTCCGCGATGCCATCCAGATCATTTCGCCGATCATGCTGATCGTCTTCCTGGCGACGCCGATCCTGTGGCCGGAGGCGAGCCTGATCTCCAACCGTGTGGTGCTTGCGCTGAACCCCTTTACCTACTTCATCGACATTCTGCGCGATCCGATGCTCGGGCGCGTGCCGGACGTCCGCGATTATGTGGTCACGCTGTCGGCCGCGGTCGTCGGATGGGGGCTGGCGGGGCTGGCCTTCGCGCGCAGCAAGAACCGCCTGGTCTTCTGGCTCTGAGACGGGAAAGAGAGCCAAGCCATGGTTTCGTTCGAATTGCGCAATGTCTCGCTCAACTATCCGATCTTTCACGCTGTCGATCTGACGTTGAAATCGGCTGTGTCGTCGCTGGCGACGGGCGGGACCATCCATCGCTCCAGCCGGGGGCGCTTCGAGGTTCAGGCCCTGACCGACGTCTCGATTTCCGCCAAGGCGGGGGATCGGATCGGCCTTGTCGGTCATAACGGCGCCGGCAAGACGACGCTGCTCAAGGTCATCGGCGGGATTTACCGGCCGCAGCTCGGGTTCTATCGGCGGGAAGGCCGGACGATGTCGGTCATCAATCCGGCCAACGGCCTCCAGCAGGACCTCAGCGGCTACGACAATATCGAGAACATCGCGCTGCTTTACGGCATGTCCCTGAAGGAGATCCGCAGCCATGTGCCCGACATCGAGGCCTTCGCCGAACTCGGCGACTTCCTGTCGCTGCCTGTCTCGACCTACTCTTCAGGCATGCAGGCCCGTCTCGCCTTTGCCGTCGCTACCACCTTCGAGCCGGAAATCCTCGTCGCCGACGAGAACCTCTCGACAGGAGACGCGCGCTTCATGGAGCGCGCCCGCGACCGTATGGAGGCGATGATGGCGCGGTCGAGCATCCTCGTGCTCGCATCGCATGATCTGGCCGCTCTCGAGCGGCTCTGCAACCGCGGCATCATGATGGAGCATGGCCGGATCGTCGCCGACGGGCCGATCTCGGAGGTCATCGCCCGCTACAGCGCGCCCCAACCGGCCTGATGACCATGTCGCAGCCGCGCCTGTCCGTCGTGATGCCCAACTACAATCACAGCCGGGCGCTCCCCGTTTCGGTGGGGGCGATTCTTTCACAGACCCGGCCGCCCGACGAGATCGTCATCGTCGACGATGGCTCCACCGATCACAGCCTTGCGGTTCTCGAGGCGTTTGCGCGCGGCAATGCGCGGATTCGCATCATCCAGCACGAGACCAACAAGGGTGTCGTCGCCGCCGTCAATCGCGGCATCCAGGAGGCGACCGGCGACTTCGTCTTCCTGGCCAGCGCCGACGAGCAGATGATGCCGGAGGCCTGCGAGGTTCTCATGGCGGCCCTGGAACAGAATCCGGGCAGCCAGTTGGTCGTCTCGGCCTATACGGAGTGGTACCCCGCGACGGGGGAGGTCGTGGTCCACGACCGGCACTCCGAGCGCGGTCTCTGGTTCATAAAGCCCGGCGAGGAGCAATGCGCCCTCTCGCCCCGGGAGCTCGAGGCGATCCTGAAGCAGGCGTTCGCGTTCCTCTCGATCAACACCGCGATCTTCCGACGCCAGGCGCTGCTCGATGCGGGTTTGTACGATCCCGCGCTGCGCTGGCACTCGGACTGGTTCCTGATCTACTGCATTGCGCTGCGCCATGGCGTCGTCGCGGTCGATCGCTCGCTCGTCTGGTTCAGGGTCGACGAGGGTTCGTATTCCGGTCATGGCATGCGGCAGCCCGCGCAGCAGCGAGCCGTCGCGGCGGCGATCCAGGCCAAGCTGCGCGAACCAGAGTATGCCGATTTCCGGGCCGCTTTGCTGCGGGCGCCGTCCGCCATGACGACCTTCATGCGCGGGACGCTGATGACGCTGGCCGCGTCCCCGCGCCAATACGGGGCGCTTGCCATGATCCTGAAATGGTGGCTGCTGGAGGTGCTCCATGGTCGTCGTCCGGGCTTCCTCAAGCGTTTCACCGAGCGGCGCCGCCAGGCGTCGCTGCAGCGAAGGGAGCGGCTCCAATGACGCCTGCGGAAACCTGCCGCATCTGCCGCCAGGGTGCGCTCGAACGCGTGCTGGAACTGGGGCGGCAGCCCGTTTCCAGCCATTTCACCAGGCTGGCCTGCGAGGAGGTCGTCGAACGTGACCTCGCGCTCGCCGTCTGCAGCACCTGCGGCGGAATCCAGTTGGCGCAGCCCTTTCCGTTCCGCATGCTCGTGCCGCCCTTCGACTGGATTTCTTATCGCGAGCCGGAAAGCCATCTCGACGAAGCCGTGCAATGGCTGACCGGGTTGGAAGGCGTCGACCGTGATTCGAAGATTCTGGGCCTCTCTGCCAAGGACAGGACCACGGTGGAGCGGCTGGAGCGCCTGGGATACGGCAACACCCGCCTGCTCGATCTGGCCGCCGATCTCGGCGCCGACTATCCCAATGCCAATATCGAGAGCGTCCATGGCCTGATGACGGCCGAGCGGGCGGCTGTTCTCGCCGAGCGGATCGGGCTGCAGGATCTGGTGATCGCCCGGCACGTGCTGGAGCATGCCGAGGCGCCGCTGGCCTTCCTGGAGGCGCTGAAGCTGCTGCTGAAGCCCGGCGGCGTCCTGCTGCTGGAGGTGCCCGACTGCCGCGCCAATCTGGAGCGGCAGGATTACTGCATGCTCTGGGAGGAGCATAATACCTATTTCACGCCCGATACGCTGGCCCCGACCTTCGCATTCGCCGGCCTGGTCGATCTCGGCCACACCATCCACCCGTATCCCTTCGAGGATGTCATCGTCGCCGCCGTGCGCAAGCCCGTCGCCGGCGCGGTCGCACAGCTCGGCTTCGATCATCAGGCCGTCGAGCGCAATGTCGCGCTGGCGCGGGCCTATGGCGCGGCCTTTGCCGGCTGGACCGCGCGTCAGGACGCGCTGTTCACGCAGATGACGGCCGACGGCCGCAAGCTGGCGGCCTATGGCGCCGGCCACCTGACCTGCGCCTTCCTGAACTTCCATGGATTCACCCGGCATTTCGCCATGGTCATCGACGACACGCCGGTCAAGCAGGGGCTGCATCTGCCCAAGGCCGGGTTGCCGATCCGCCCCGCCTCGGCGCTCGATCCCGCGCGGATCGCGGCTTGCCTTTTGGGCTTCGGGCCGGAGGTCGAGGACAAGGTCGTCGCGAAGAACGCCGCCTTCGTCACGGGCGGCGGCGCTTTCCACTCGATGTTCGCCGACAGCCGGCGCTCGATCCGCGCCTTGCTGTGATGGCCCCCGTGCTCTTCGCCTGGCTGCCGCCCCTTCCGATCGTCGCAGCGATTCTGTCGGGCCTCGCCATCGCTGTGGTGCTGGTCTTCGGCGGTCGAGTGTCGCGGTTGCGGGCGCCGAGGCCGCGCTTCAAATCGTCGATCCTGATCGCGCTCGCGCTGCTGGTCGCCCAGTGGCTGGCGCTGGCGCTGCTGGGCCAGCCGCCGAACCCGCTCGATTGCCTGGCCGGCGTCGCCATCATCGGCGCGGCCGCGATCATCGCCTTCATCGGCTGGAGCCTGATCGTCTGGGGCTTCACCCTCAACATGCTGCTCGCGCTCGCCGCGCAGGGCCGGCTCGCCGGCCTGTCGCAATGGGCTTCGCTCTATACTGGCGGGCAATCCATCCAGGAACTGACCAGCGATCGCGTCAGCGTCCTCACCGGGGCCCGCCTGGTCGAGAGGCTGGAGGGCGACCGCTGGCGCCTCAATGCGCGGGGGCGTGTCGCGGCCCGGCTGCTGCGCGTCCTGCGCTTCGCCTATGGCCTGGGGGCGCGCCATGGATGATCCGCGTCTGGCTGCGCTGGCGCTCGCCGTGCCGGGCACGCTCCTGCACCTCGCGATCGTCGGCGTGCTCCTGCGGTTGACCCATCAGCGCTTCGGCATGCCGATCTTCGCCGGCGTGGCGCTGGCTTTGCTGCTGGCGGGCGTGGCGCTGTTTGGCGCCAGCATCGCCTTCTGGCATTTCGCCGCGTTCTTCGGCGGGGGTGTCGCGCTGGTCGTGTTTCTCTATGGCGCCGTGCTGAAATCACTGTCGCTGGCGATGCTGGCCGAGCTCGAGGCCGCGCCGGAACAGACGCTGCCCCTGGCGGTCCTGGCGCAGCGGATCGTCGAGCCGGCCTTCGCCGAGCGCGCCGGGCTGCTGGTTGAAATGGGCGCCGCCGCTCCGGACGGCGCGGGCTACGCGCTCACGCCGAAGGGGCTCGCCACCAGCGGCCGGATCCAGGCCGCGCGGCGGTTCCTGCGGGTCGAGACCCTGGGTCTCTATGGCGGCGGGAAGGCCTGACAGCTCACCTCAGCTCGCCTTGCCGGCTCGCTCCTCGAGGGAAACCATCGCCTCGCCACGCGGCTTGCCGAAGAGCGAGATCGGCATCGGCGAGAACAGCCAGACCAGGGCGCCGAGCAGCGCGGCTCCCAGGCTGATCGAGCCCAGCGCCAGGCCGAGAAAGACGCCGTCCTCCTTGGGAAAGCCGATCATCCCCAGCGCCAGCGCCATCGCGCCCTCGCGCAGGCCCCAGCCGCCGATCGAGAGCGGCAGATAGCTCAGCAGCATCACCGGCGGCACCACCGCGACGAGCTGCAGGAAGGACACGCCGATGCCGGCGTCGCGCGCCACGACGAGGCAGAGCACGACCGAGCAGAGATGGATCGCGATGCCCCAGCCCAGGATCACCGCGCCCTGCGCCGAGAAGACGAGCTGCCCGGTGGTGAAGTGAAAGCGCACCAGCCAGCGCATGAAGGCCGCGACGCCGCTGCGCGTCCGCACGGCCGTCGGCAGCGCCAGAAACAGCCGCAGCATCAGCCGCCGCACGAAGCGGCTCGCCCCGACCATCGTGGCGACCAGGGTCCCGACCACGATCCAGGCGATGCTCCAGGCGCTGGCGTCGCCTCCCAGGCTCGTGACGAGCAGGGAGACCGACACGGTGTTGACCACGACCAGGGCGACGAGACCTGCGATGCGGTCGAGCAGCACGCTCTGCAGCGCATAGCGCACCGATTTCCCCAGCCGCACCAGCCACCACACCCGCAGCGCATCGCCACCGACCGAGGCCGGCAGGCCCTGGCTGAAGAACTGGCTCGCCAGCATGCAGCGCATATTCTCGGGGAAGGGCACCGAGGTGCCATTCAGCCGCGAGACCAGCCGCCAGCGAAAGGCCAGCGCCACGATCTGCGCGAGGCTCAGCGCCAGCCCGACAATGACCGCGACATAGCCTAGCGTGCCGAGCCGCAGCAGCGCCTGGCCGAGATCGACCTGATAGGCCAGGACGCCGATCATCACGACCATGACGAGCAGTTTGAAGCCGAGGGATTTCATTCAACCAATTAAACCGATGCTGTAGGTTGGACGTTACATTCGCGGACTTCGTTTCGCTGGATCAATTGGGTCGCCCCATCTTTTGAAAAAGAGATATTTCGGATATCCAAATGTTTTCGCCCGGTATTCCCGAGAAGTATGATAATCTTATATATTTATAGGGCTTATCATAGCTCAGTTCGGATTCGGCTAGCGATGAGATCGATCCTCGTAAATCGATCTTGCCTACATCTATCCACGCTTCCATGTCATTGGAAACCTGTATTTTCATCGAAAGGCTATAATCACTACCCCATTTAGAGTCGCGTATTATCCTGATTCTGTTAATGAGGGTGTTGTCTGGCACTTCCATGACAATCTCGGTGCCAATGTTTACGCCCCCCGCATCTGCGGCGGGTGCCGCGACGTCGCCGTCGTTGAGCCCCTTCTCTCCAATGGCGCCCTGTCCTTGATAGTGAAACGAGGACTGACGAACTTGAAAAGGAACCGGCGTCTCTCCGGTAGGTATACGGTTCCAGCGACTGATAACATCGGGGGCGTGAGGCGGGCGATCGCCGTTGCCAACAGGCAAGCGATCACGATTGATCTCGAACAAGGGCTTTTCGATGGGCGCATTCCGATCCAACGATGCAGGGCGTAGATCGAGGAGTACGCGCCCTTGGTCTGTCGGCTCAAGTTTGAATTTTGGATAAGTATAAACTTTGCCATCAGTGGAATTAACATCTATTTTGATATCAGAATCTTGTTTTAGTTGATCCAGGCACATGCGAATCAACCAATGTAGGTAAAAGCTGTACGACAAGTTAGACCAACTAAACTCTCCGCGCGCTCCATTGCTCATGGTGCGCGTTGATCTCGTGTACGCAACAACGTTATCGACCTTTCCTGCCCGCTGGATATGGTCTCGCAAATGTGCTCGCACGAGAGATTGTTCTAGCCATGCAGGAAAAACATAAAATGCGGTGACGGTGTATAGAGCCACGGACAATATCAGCGGCACAACAAAAAACGCGTAGTTACGCCAAATAATTCTCCTATGCGGCGCTGAAATTAGCGCGTTGCCGATGCAGCTTACAGAATATACAAGTATTATCGTTACCGCAAGCATCGGAGCGCCGACGGTCATGTAAGAAAATACTAATGTTCCAGGCTTGGCAGCGATAGCCGCAAAGTCGCTTAGTACAAAAAGAGAAAGTGCGATAGCCCAACGTAATAACGTAACGAGGCGTTGGGGCAAAGCGTTTTGGCGTGCCAAATCAAATACAAAGCCGGCGACAATTACAGTCGCTGTTACTATCTGTGTAAATACAAAGCCGTCGCGGACGTCCCAAACGGCGAGAACCATGGGCATCCGCTTATTGAAGAAAAGCTCAGCCCGCAACTTCAAAAGGTGGTATTGTTCAGTAAACGAAACATTCAGATTTTGTATAGAATAACGCTTATCCTGCCCGGCATCGAAAGATGACGTAATATAAAACCAAATGATGACATAGACAGCTATAGAAATTAAAAAAACTACCAAAGGGGTAAAGACAATGGATCTAATAGGCCGGCTTGAGAACAGAACCGGAATTATCATGAGGGCTACGATGGCGAATGGTATGGCCTGATATAAAAACAAACATAGCAGTATATTAAAGAAAAGGCATAGGCAGGACAAAATAAAATTTCGAGAAAGGCAGGGATTGTTTCCAGGTGCTAATATCCATCGAGCGCACCACGCGGAGGTCGCCCAGCCTATGGATAGCCAAGGGCCACCGACAACGTACATCTGGCTTCCAGGCAATGTGCATAGAACTATTGAAAAAACCAATGCGTTGGTTCTCTCGAATTTATAGTCAATTAAGATTCTAAATACTGCAATCCCGAACAATATCAAAAATAATATCGCAACAGCGCGAGTTGCAGATACTGCATATATACCGATTAATTCATGAAGTGATTTGCTAAATTGTATAAGTCCGGCAAAAATTGGCCGACCTTGATTGATTGCAATGAACCAAACATCTGGAAACCCTTCGGTTTGAGGGCGGAAAATCCAGAGATCATCAGCTAAATAATGCGGAAATAGAACGGCAGGCAAGAAGGCAAGCGCGATTGCGCCGGCGAGGAACATGGGCGCATTGATATCGCGGTTTGGCTGCATTCGCTTCGTCGCCTTCAGAGCTTCAAAATCAAAAGTCGAGCGATTACCGGCTCGGAGAGAATGTCATGGTCCAAGCGCATTCGGTGGCTCGGCTCGGCGGTGGACAGGCCGATCATGCGTGCCGAGATCAGCGTCGCCGCGAAGGCGAGCAGCGCGACAACCACCAGGACGAGCGTTCCCCTTCGCGCCTGGCCGCCGGTCACATGCATGCCGAGGGGCGGTCTGGTGTCTTGGGGCGTCACTTTTTGTCGGTGGACAGGATCGATCGCGCCTCGGCGAGGTCGCCGCTCATCCGCCGCCGTTCCAGCACGGTCGTCGCCCGCCAGTACCCAAGACCCAGCATAGCGGTACCCAGGCGCATGATGATCTTGGCCTTCATCACACCGGAATTCGCGTCCGGGCGCGGGTTGAGCGGAGCGGGAACCTCACGGAAGTCTCGCACCAGCACCAACAGGCGCCCCAGGCTCTGGATATGATAGCTGTAGTCCGGCTGGACATTGACGTAACGGGCGAGAGCGACGGGGAACACGAACATGCTGTGCGCGTCGCGGACGCGACGGCCCGAGACGACCCCCATCATCGTCGTGCAGATGATCGAGAGCGTCCGACGCAACGGGGTTCGGACTTCCATGTTGTCGCGGTAGGAGACGATCAGGTTGCTTTCGCCGACGACGGCAAAAACATTGTCGAGAGCCTCGACAGAGAAGGCATTGTCGCCGGGGACGACGGTGATGAACGGGAAGCGCGCCTGCTGCAGCCCGGTGAGATAGGCGGCGCCCACACCCATATTGCGCGGCTGGCGGTGTACGCGGACCTTGGAGGCCGTCGCGGCGAAGGCCTCGGCCGCATCGCCGGTTCCGTCCTGCGAGCCGTCGTCGATCATGATGATCTCGTAATCGTCGAGATGACGCTGCGCGGCAGCCGAAACGACACTCAGCGTCTGAGCGATGAAACGGACTTCGTTATACGCCGGCACGACGATCGTCAGGACCTTGCGCGGGGACGTTGCGTCGGACATCTGGCTCTCCTCGGGAGGCGATCCCCCTAACATTGCGGCTCTCGGCTCGCAATGGCAGGTCGGGCGGCGGTATCATCTTGGTCACCGCTGTGCGAAAACGGTCACGGTGCGGCTGACCGCGACGCGTCGGATCGGAGCGCGGTGTTCTCAGGGCCATGACCTAGGCGCATCCTCCTCGGCGCATCCTTGGATGACGACGAGGTCCAATCGGGGCGCCGGGTCGTGCTGGATTCCCTGGCCTCTTCAAGCGCCTTCGCCAGGCCTGAACTCGGCATGCGCGCGCGCCAAGCTCTCCGGGTTGCCGATGTCGCGGTGGTAGCCTGGCGTTTCCATCACCGCGATGCGGCCGATGAAATGCGGGATCACCTCGGTCGAGAGATCGACGAAAGGCTTGCCGAGTTTCGCGGCGAAATCGATCATCTCCGGTTCGACGATGTAGACCGCCGCATTGGCGAGATTGCCGGGCGGGTTCTCGACCTTCTCGTGGAAGGCCTGCACCAGGCCCTGGCCGTCCAGTTCGAGGATGCCGCAGGTCCGCGGCGCATCGGTCCGGAAGGCCAGCATGCTCATGGCGGCTGTCGCCGGGCGCGCCGCGTGAAAGGCTGCAAAGCCCGCCACGTCGAAATCGGTCAGGTTGTCGGCATGGGCGACGAGGACCGGCCCCTCGCCCAGTCTCTCCCGGTTGGCGACGAGCGTGCCGCCCGTTCCCAGCAGCTCCGGCTCGAAGACGAGATCGATGCGCGATCTCCAGGGGGACAATGCGACATGATCTTCCACGACCGAGGCGAGATAATGCGTGTTGATCACGGCGCGTTCGATGGCGTTGCCGGAAAACAGGCTCTCGAGCCAATAGTCGAGCAAGGGCTTGCCGTGGATCGGCACCAGGCATTTCGGGATCGTGTCGGTGATCGGCCTCAGCCGTGTCCCCATGCCGGCCGCGAGCAGAAGAGCGCGCATGCTCAGTGCCTCCGGTCCATCAGTTCCGCGATCACCTCGTCGCGCTGGATCGGCAGATTGCCGACGCGCGCCACCTGGATCGCCGCCGCCACCGAACCGAGATAGGCCGAACACCAGATGTCATGACCTCTGCACAGCGACATCGCCACGCAGGTGAACAGCGAGTCCCCCGCTCCCGCGACATCCTTCGGAGAGGCGTTGAAGGCCGGCAACTGGTCGAGCCGTTCCTCGCCGGTGACATCGCCCACCACCAGCACGCCTTCCGCTCCCATGGTGACGATGACGTTGGACGCCTTGGCCTTGGTGCGCAGGCGCGAGGCGATGACCGCCAGGCCGGATTCCGAATCTTGCAGCCCCAGCCGCGCCTCGCGCTCCGTCGGGGTCACGACGGACATGTTCACGAAACGTGAGATATCGGCGAGCTGCGAGGAGGCCTGGCTGTCGGCTGCCAGCATGATGCCGCGCTTGCGGGCCGCCGTGCCGATCGCCTCGATCAGCGGCTGCGGCAGACAGCCATAGTTGAAGTCGGAGAACAGGATCAGGTCGGTATCGGCAAGCCAGCTTTTGACCTTGCGCAGCATCTTGGTCTGGAGGTCGTGGTCGATGGCATGCTGCCGCAGGTCGTTGACGCGCAGCAGCGTCTTCCCATTGGCGCGGAACCGGGCCTTCAAGGTCGTCGGGCGCGTGTTATCGGTGATGACTGTCGCATCGACACCGTATTCGGCTAGAATGCCCTTTGCGAAGCGCGCCGAGGAGTCCCTGCCGGCGACCGTCAGGAAACGGACCGTGGCACCAAGTCCGCGCGCATGCGCCGAGACGATGCCGGCGCCGCCGACGAAGGTCTTTTTGTCGATGGGCGTCACGACAATGGTCGGGTCTTCCTGCGACATCCCCAGCGGATCGCAGGTGATATAGTCATCGACGATCAGATCCCCGATCACGAGAACGCGCAGGCCGCTGAAACTCTCGACAATCGATTTCAGCTTGGCGGCATCAAAGCCATGGCGCGCCGGATACTCGTGCGGCTTGTGGATGCTCGACGTCTCGCGCTGAAGAAACTCGCGCTGCAGCAGGTCAATCGAGGAAAACCGCATCTCGCCGGAGCCGAACAGCAACCTGCCCCCGTAGGACAAGACTGCATCCTGCTCCTCGTTATGAACGTTTTCGAACTCCTTGCCTTTGACGACGACATCCGGCTGAAGCTTCAAAATCTCCGCCACCGAGCCTTCGGGGAGATCGATGACATGCGCGACCATGGAGATGGCGCGAACCGCTTCCGCGCGCAAAGCCAGCGGAACGGTGACCCCGGGGTTCCCATCCTTGTTCAGCCCGACGACGACTTTGTCAGCGACTTCCGCAGCGAACTTTAGCAGGCGCATATGGCCGGCATGGATGACGTTGAAATTGCCCGAGACAAACGCGATGCGATCGTGACGATCCGTTACAGCGCGGATCTCTTCGGCGGAGATCGAATTGTGAGCTTGCAGCATCATCGTTTTTGTAACCAAGGCTTGGACAGCCTCTCAATATCGATCACCCAAACGAAATGCCACCATTCTTTCCGATTCGCCATTTGCCCTGTTTTTGCTGCCCCCGGAGCCCGGTAAAGTCCACATCCCCGATGACGAAGGGATGCCGGGGCCAATGCGGTTGCCGAGCGCAAATCCCGCTGGCGCAGTGTCCCGCGGATGGTTATCGCCTGTTCCCGCCCCGCGTTGATGCATGCGTGCTGGCGGCAACTTTGTGCCGCGGAGGATAGGATTGGGAATGTCGAACGGGATGATATGCAAGCCCGCCCCGGCTCGGCCTTGACGCGCGCATGTTGTTCAACAGCACGGTATTCGGCGTCTTTCTCGCTCTCGTCGTCATCGTTTACTACCGGCCGGCCATGCGGCGCTGGCAGGTCGAATGGCTGCTGGCGGCGAGCCTTGTTTTTTATGCGTGGGAACAGCCCTGGCTTCTCGGCCTGCTGCTTCTCTCTGCGGGTATTACCAGCGTCGCCAGCTATGCGGCGGTGACCGGCCCGCGTCCGGCACTCGCGGCGACCGTTGGCGTTCTCGTCAATCTCGGCGTCCTCGCCTTCTTCAAGTACAATCGCCTGATCGCGGAAAGCCTCTTGGGCGATCTCGCCCGCATCGGATCCGTCGGCGAGGCCCTCCTCTATCTGCCGCTCCCCGCTGGAATCAGCTTCTACACCTTCCACGGTGTTTCGTTGGTGATCGACAGCTGGCGGGGGAAATATCCTCGGCCGCAGCCGCTGCGCCTGCTTCCTCACAGTCGCAACACCCTGCTCTACATCGTCTTCTTCCCGCAACTGGTCGCGGGGCCGATTGTCAAGGCCGCCCAGTTCATGCCGCAGATTGGCGAGAAGCGCTGGGGCGAGATCGACTGGCGCAGCGTCGTCCACCACTGCGTTCTCGGCTACTTCCTGAAGACCGTGATTGCCGACAACCTGGCGCAGCAGACCGCCTACATCGCCTGTCCCGCCTGCTTGAATCTCGCTTCGATCGACCTGCTGGTGTTGCTTCTGGCCTATTCTGCCCAGATCTTCGCCGATTTCTGCGGCTACTCGATGATCGCGATCGGGCTCGCGAGCTTGCTGGGCTACCGCCTGCCGATCAACTTCAACCGGCCTTACCTCGCCGATAGTTTTGCCGATTTCTGGCGCCGCTGGCACATCTCCCTGTCGAGCTTCCTCAGGGAATATCTCTATCTTCCGCTTGGCGGGAACCGGCGAGGCCGGCTGCGGACCTACCTCAACCTGATGATCGTGATGGGCCTGGGCGGTCTCTGGCATGGCGCTGCGTGGAGCTATGCCATCTGGGGGCTCTGGCATGGCGCTGCCTTGGCGCTGGAGCGGATGGCGACCGATTGCGGCTTTTCGGGTGGGGGCGGCAGGGTTGCGCGGGCGATGCGGATCCTGGCCGTCTTCGCTTTCGTTACGCTCGGCTGGCTGCTGTTCAAGCTGCCCAATTTCGGGGATGTCCTCCAGTATCTCACGGCCATTTCCACCAACATGCAACTCCGGCCGAGCGCGTTGCGGCTGCTGGTCATCGCAGCCTATGTCGCGCCGATCGTGATCTACCACCTGCTTCCATCCTCTCGCCTGTCAGAGCGCGGGCGCCAGGCGATCGAAGGCCTGCTTCTCGGCGCCATCGTCCTCAACAGCGGCAGCTCCCATGCCTTCATTTACTTCCAGTTCTAGGACCGTCCTCGTCACGGCGGCGCTGGCGCTGGCGATCTACGCAGCCGTCATCGCGCTGTGGCGGCCGACGATCCACCTCTATCCGGATCAGGATGCGTCCAACCTTGCCCGAGCCGAACGGGTGCTGATCGGCGAGGGCGATCCCCACACTGTGATCCTCGGCAGCTCTCTGGGCGTCCGCATTCCCGATGACTGGCTTCCGGCGGGTTGGCTCAATGCATCGCTCGGCGGCAAGGGTGCTGCGACGGGGCTCGCGCTGTTGCGCGCCTCGTCGATGCGCCCGCGCCGGATTCTTGTCGAGACCAATACGTTCGACCTCGGCCCTGACCTTGCCTTCGTTCAGGATGCGCAGGGGCCGATACCGCTGGCGTTGCGGACATGGGTCCCCGGTCTGCGCGCCGAGTATCGGCCGATCAATCTGCTGCTGTCTCTCGCTGGGCGCGCGCGCGGTGGGGCCCATGCCCACCGCGGCTCCGGCAGTCTGGCGGAGGCGTGCCTGTCTCTGCAGGCGCAGGTCCAAGGGGACATCGTATCAGCGGAGATTGTTGGTCGTGAAGTCGCCAGGCTGACAGCGCGACCCGTGCCCTCTGGGCTCGTCGCCCGCATGGTGGACTGGCGGGCGGCGCTTCGTGCGGAGCAGGAACGGGGCGTCGAGGTCATCCTGTTCGAGTGGCCGGTGGACCCAGAGGTGATGCGCTCACCGCGCGCGGCCGCCATTCGCACGACCGTGGCCGAGACCTTGCCGACATTGCGGTTCCTGAGGCTCGACGGCGAGGGACTGGCGACCGAGGACGGCCTTCATCTCGCCCCCGTCAGCGCCCGTCACGCGGCCTGCGCGCTCCTGCATGCGGTCGGTGGCTGAACGGTACCTGCCACGCGCCGCGCGGCGTCGCCCGGTCGCCGGTTACGAGCGTTGCGCCTGAGCGCATCCGCGCTGATGGTCCCATCGCGCTCTGGGGCCTTGCCCGGCCCTTACTGCCTGCGCGATAAGACGTCTTTCCCGGGCTGGCGTCCCGGATGGGAGCCGGCCTGCGGAATGACCTTTCACAACCTCCACAGCCACGGCTATCTCCGTCTCGCCTGCGCGGCGCCGCGGCTGAAGGTGGCGGATCCGGCGTTCAACCTCGCGCAGATGCTGCCGCTGCTGCGCCGGGCGGAGGAGGGGGGCGCCTCGGTCGTGCTGTTCCCGGAGCTCGGCCTCAGCGCCTATGCGATCGACGATCTGCACATGCAGAGCGCGCTGCTCGATGCGGTGCGCGACGCGCTGGCCGCGTTGGTCGACGAGAGTCGTGAGCTGCGTGCGGTCGCGGTCGTCGGCGCGCCGCTGCGCGTGGAGGGGCGGCTCTTCAACTGCGCGATCGCCGTGCATCGCGGCCGCATCCTCGCCGTCGTGCCCAAGACCTATCTGCCCAACTACCGCGAATTCTACGAGCGCCGGCAATTTGCCTCCGGAGAGCGTGCCGGCATCGCCTCGATCACGCTCTGCGGGCAGGAGGTGCCCTTCGGCACCGATATCCTGCTGACCGCCTCCGACGTCCCCGATCTCACCCTTCATATGGAAATCTGCGAGGATGTCTGGATGCCGGTGCCGCCGAGTTCCTTCGCGGCACTGGCGGGCGCGACTGTGCTGCTCAACCTCTCGGCCTCCAATGTCACCATCGGCAAGTCCGACTGGCGGCATGCGCTCTGCAAAGCCCATTCCGGCCGCTGCATCGCGGCCTATGCCTATTCCGCCGCCGGCACGGGCGAGTCGACCACCGATCTCGCCTGGGACGGGCAGGCGATGATCTATGAGAACGGCGCGCTGCTGGCCGAGGCCGAGCGCTTTGCGGCCGAGCCGCAGCTGATCCTCGCCGATATCGACCTGGAGCGGCTGGCGCTCGACCGCATCCGCATGAACACCTTCGGCGACAATGCCGATGCGCTGCGCGACCGGCTGAACTTTCGTCGCATCGCATTCGCGCTGGAGCCCGACCGCGAGAGCGATCTCGGCCTGCGGCGCGAGGTCGAGCGCTTTCCCTTCGTCCCCTCGGACGATGCAAGGCTGAACGAGCTCTGCTTCGAGGCCTACAACATCCAGTCGCACGGCCTGCGCCAGCGGCTGGCGAGCACCCGCGTCGACAAGATCGTCATCGGCGTCTCCGGCGGGCTCGATTCGACGCAGGCGCTGCTCGTCGCCGCCGACACGATGGATGCGCTCGGCCTGCCCCGCGCCAACATCCTCGCCTATACGCTGCCGGCCTTCGCCACGAGCGCGGGCACCAAGACCAATGCCTGGCGGCTGATGAAGGCGCTCGGGGTGACTGCCGCCGAGATCGACATGACCCCGGCCTGCCGGCAGATGCTCGTCGATATCGGCCACCCCTTCGCCGAAGGACAGCCGGTCTATGACATCACCTTCGAGAATGTGCAGGCGGGCGCGCGCACCTCGCTGCTGTTCCGCCTCGCCAACAAGAACAACGGCCTCGTGCTCGGCACGGGCGATCTGTCGGAGCTGGCGCTGGGCTGGTGCACCTATGGCGTCGGCGACCAGATGTCCCATTACAACGTCAACGGCTCGGTCTCGAAGACGCTGATCCAGCATCTGATCCGCTGGGTCGCCCGCACCGAGCGCTTCGGGGCGGAGGCCTCCGCCACGCTGGAGGCGATCCTCGCCACCGAGATCTCGCCCGAGCTTGTGCCGGGGGATGGCGAGGGACCGAGCCAGAAGACCGAGGATTTCGTCGGCCCCTATGCGCTCCAGGATTTCAACCTGTTCTACATCACGCGCTACGGCTTCCGGCCCAGCAAGGTCGCCTTCCTCTCGCACCACGCCTGGGCCGATGCGGCGCGCGGCGCCTGGCCGCCGCATATGGAGGCGGCCAAGCAGGTCGCCTATGACCTGCCGACCATCAAGCGCTGGCTGACCGTCTTCGTGCGCCGCTTCTTCGAGACGAGCCAGTTCAAGCGCTCGGCCATGCCCAACGGGCCGAAGGTCTCGTCGGGCGGCTCGCTCTCGCCGCGCGGCGACTGGCGCGCGCCCAGCGACGCGTCTGCCGCAGTTTGGCTGGCGGATCTGGCGCGCATTCCCGATTGAGTCAGCGAGCTTGTGCTCGGAAACACTCCGTCATCCCGGGCTTGCCCCGGGATCCATCACAGGACGCGGCATCGCCCTATGATGGATCCCGGATCTCCGCTTCGCTGCGTCCGGGATGACGTGGTGGTTCTGTGAGCGAGTACGGCCCGCCTCAGGACCGCCCGCCATCCACCGAGAGCACCTGCCCGGTGATCCAGCCGGCCTGCTCGCTCAGGAAGAACAGGCTCGCCGCCGCGATGTCGGCGGGCGTGCCGAGGCGGCGGGTGTGGATGCCTTCGATCAGGCGCTTCTGGCCTTCGGCCCCGTAGCTTTCCCATTGCCGCTCGGTCGCCGGATTGGAGCGCACGAAGCCTGGCGCCACCGAATTGACGGTGATGCCGTGCGGCCCGAATTCCCAGGCGAGCTGCTTGGTGAGACCGACCAGAGCGTGCTTGGCTGAAGCATAGGCCTGAATGCCGGTCAGGCTCGGCCGCAGGCCGGCTCCCGAGGAGATCGTCACGATCCGGCCATGGCCGGAGGCCTTCATCGCGGGCGCTGCCGCCTGCGCCAGAAAGAAGGCGGAATCGACATTGGCCGCGAAGATCACCCGCCAGTCGGCCTCCGAAATCGCCTCGATCGGCCGGCCGACCTGGCCGCGCACGCCACCCGCCGCATGGACCAGAAGCTCCAGCCGGCCGCTCTGCGCGACGATGTCGGCGACAAGGCTTCCCGCAGCCTCGGGCGAGCCGAGATCGACCGCATGGGGAACGGCGCCGATCGCAGCCGCTGTGGCCGTGACGCCGTCAGCGTCGATATCGGCGAGATGGACGGTCGCGCCGGCCTCGACCAGGGCGGTGGCGATGGCCCGCCCGATGCCCTGGGCGGCGCCCGTGACGAGGGCTACGCGGTCGTCAAAACGGATTTGCATCGTTCGATCAGCACTTTCAGGGTCTCGGGGGATTGCGGCCGCCGGCCGTCCTCGATGTCGTGGATCAGCGTCACCAGCGTCTCGACCGCCGGCGTCGGCACGCCGGCTTCACGCCCGAGCGCGGCGATGATGCCGATCTGCGGGTCGACCTCGGTCTTGCGCTTGCGCACCGCAAGGTCGCGCCAGATGCCGGAATGGGTCTTGGCGGTCTTTGAGGTGTAGTCGGCGAGCCAGGCGACGGTCTCGATCTGCGGATATTCCGGCTGGCCCGGCGCGAACACCATCGGGTCGAACTCGCCGAAGCCCAGCGTCTTGACGCCGCGCGCCGCAGCCACCGCCGCGACCTCCTGGCCGAGCGCCAGCCAAACCACGAGGCGGTCGGGATCGGCGAAGTTCGCCGACATGGAATCCTGCGTCAGCGCGGTGCCGAACAGCATCGCGCCATAGGAGAGCTTGCCCCAGAGATAGCCCCAGATGTTGGTCGTCAGGATCGATTTTTGCTCGAAGACAAGCATCAGCTTGTGCATCTCGATCGCACGCGGCGTGATCTGCCCGTCGATCTCGCCGACGACGACGGCCCCCTCATTGCCGTAGAGAATCTCGCCCGGGCCATGCCAGTCGGCGCCGAAATTGACGAAGCAGCCCATCGTCCGCTCCGCCCCGACAGCGGCCGCAATCGCAATCTCGTTGAGGCCGTTCTGCGCCGAGAGCACGTAACCATCCGGCGCCAGATGGGGCCTCAGCGCGGCGACCGCCTCGTCCGTCGCGCCGGCCTTCACGGCGAGCACAATGCGCTTGTAAGTCCCGGTCAACTCGCCCGGCGTCACGGCGGGAATGACCTGCCTGAATTCCTCGATCGGGCCGGTGATCGAAAGCCCCGTCGTCCGGCAGGCCTCGACATGCTCGGGCACGATGTCGACCAGCAGCACGGGGATGCCGGCGCGCGCCCAATAGGCACCGAGCGTGCCGCCGATGGCGCCTGCGCCCCAGATCAGGATCGGTTCGGTGGTCATGTAAGCAACTCCCGCGCCCTTGAGCCCTCATCCTGAGGAGCGGCTGAAAGCCGCGTCTCGAAGGATGTTTCCGTAAACGCGCGAACCTGCTGGACCATCCTTCGAGACGCCGCTGCGCGGCTCCTCAGGATGAGGGCCGAGGGAGACGACCGGGCAGCCATCACGCGGGCCCCGCGATCTCGACTTGCGCATGCGTCGCGACATGGACGGTGCCGTCCGGGGTCACCCAGCCGCGATACATGCCCTGCGTATTGTAGGGCGCGACGATGGCTCCATCCGCGTCGATCGCCACAAGCCCGGCGCCGATCTGGTGGGCCGTGAGTTCGCCGAGCACGGCGGCGCTCGCCTCTTCGAGGCGCAGGCCCTTGTAACCGATCAGCGAGGCCAGCTCGTGGCCGACGCAGTAGCGGATAAAGACCTCGCCCTTGCCGGTGCCCGACACCGCGCAGCGCCCGTCGCGGGCATAGGTGCCGGCACCGATGATGGGGGAATCGCCGACGCGGCCGACGGGCTTGTTGGTGTAGCCACCCGTCGAGGTCGCAGCCGCGAGATGTCCGGCCGCGTCGAGCGCGACCGCGCCGACGGTGCCATGCTTTTCGGCCTCGCTCGCCTCGCCGGCCGTGCCGACGAGCTCGCGGATCTTCATCGAGGACAGGTTCTTGCGCCGCCGCTCGGTCGAGAAATGCCCGTTCTCGACCGTGTCGAGGCCTTCATGGGCGGCGAAAATGTCGGCGGCCGGGCCGACCAGCAGCAGCGGGTCGCCGCGCAGCATCAGGGCCTTGGCGGCGCTGACGGGATTGCGGATGCGTTTGACCGCCGCGACCGCGCCGGCCGCCAGCGTCGAGCCATCCATGATCGAGGCGTCGAGCTCGTGCTCGCCTTCGGCGTTGAAGGCCGCGCCGTAGCCGGCGTTGAAATGGACTGAATCCTCCATGACGCGCACCGCCGCCTCGACGGCATCGACCGCCGTGCCGCCCTGGCTGAGGATGGCCCAGCCGGCCCGCAGCGAGGCCGCGAGGTCGGCCCGGGCTTCCGCCCATTCCGCCTCGCTCATTTCGGATTTCGGCAGCGTGCCGCAGCCGCCATGGATGGCGAGGGCGATCGGTTTGGTCATCAGGGTGTGGAACCTCGACGCAAACCCCTCCCCCTCGTGGGGAGGGGCAGGGGTGGGGGGCGAACGGCCGGCTGAACGGCTGGGAACAAGCGTTGGACGAAGGGGCGGACCTCGCGCATCAGGGGTGGGCGTTGCCTTTGCGCCCCCAACCCCTGACCCCTCCCCACGAGGGGGAGGGGAACGCGGCTGGCCTCACTTCTTGGCGGGCTTGATGTCCATCGCCAGCGTGTCCTCGTCGACGCGCGGGGCGATCGTCACCTTGTCCTTCTGCATCGCCCAGGCCGAGCCGACGGCGACGATCGGCAGGCGCGGCCGGTCCTTGGCGACGATGGCGTTGGCCTGCGCGAGCAGATCGTTGCGCTTGGCCTCGTCGAGCTCGACCGAGGCGTCCTGGATCAGCTTGTCGAGATCGGGGTTCTTGTAGCCGAGCACGTTGAAGGCGCCGAGCTTCTTGGCCGGGTCGTTGGAGTGGACGACCGAGGAGAGCGTGTAGTTGGCCTCGCCCGTCAGCGTGCCCCAGCCCGACATCGCCATCGAGAACTCGGCGCGCGTCCGGGCCGGGAAGAACACGGCTGCCGGCTGGGCGTTGGCGGTGACGTCGAGGCCGATGCGGGCGAGCATCTGCGCCACCGAGGTGCCGACCTGGCGGTCACCCGGCAGACGGTCGCTGGTGAAGGAGAAGGTGGTCTTGAACCCGTTGGGGTAGCCGGCCTCCTCGAGCAGCTTCTTGGCGCGGGCGAGGTCGACCTTCAGCGGCGGCAGGCTCTTGTTGAAGCCGGCGATGCTGGAGGTGACGAGCTGGTTCACCGGCGCGCCGAGGCCTTCCATGGCGATCTCGACGAGCGCCGGCCGGTCGATGGCGAGGTCGATCGCCTCCCGCACGCGCGGGTCCTGCAGCGGGTTCTTGGCTAAGGGCGAGCCGTCCTTGGCGCTGATCTGCGGGGACTTGTCCCGCATGTCGAGTTCCATGTTGAAGACATAGACGGTGTCGATCGTGGCCACTGTGAGCTTCGGGTCGCGCTTCAGCGTCGCGACGTCGGAAGCCGGCGCGCGCACGATGATGTCGACCTGTCCGGCCTTGAGCTGGGCGACGCGGGCGGCGTCGTTGGGCAGTTCCTTGCGCACGACGCGCGCCCAGGGCTCCTTCGGGCCCCAGTAGCCGTCGAAGCGCTCCAGCACGAGCTGGTCCTTCGGCGTCCAGGAGACGAATTTGTAAGGGCCGGTGCCGATCGCGGCCTTGCCGGAGTTGAAGGTCTCGTTGGCATTGTCCTTGGTCAGCCCGGCGGCGGCCTTGGACGAGACGATGAACAGGCGGATGAAGTCGTTGGGCAGGTTCGGCGCCGGTCCGTCGGTGACGATGTGGACCGTCAGCGGGTCGATGATCTTCACCTCCTTGACGCGGCGCACATAGATCGTCGTCGGGTTCGGGCCGGCGACGACCGGGATGCGCTCGATCGAGAACTTGACGTCTTCGGCCGTGAAGTCCGAGCCGTCATGGAACTTGACGCCGGAGCGCAGCTTGAACTCCCAGGTATCGGGCGCGATCGCCTTCCAGCTCGTGGCGAGCCGCGGCTCGATCTGCAGCTTGTCGCCCGACCAGGTCAGCGTATCGAAGATGTGCTTCAGCGACTCGGCATGGGTACCGGTCGCGGTGAAATGCGGGTCGATCGAATCTGGCCCGGCGCGCACGCCGATGGTCAGGTTCTGGGCGAGCGCGGCCGTCGAGACGGACGTCCCCAGCAGAAGGGCCAGGGCGGTGACGCGGGCGATGTGGATGTTCATGGTGCGGTTCCCTCTTTTTCGAGATCGTGGGGCCAGGTCGGTGAGGCGATCACCAGCTTGTCCATGAGTTCGCAGAGCTGGCGCTGCTCGGCGTCGGTGAGCGCGGACAGCATCGCTGTCTGCTGCTGGATCATCAGCGGCATCGTTTCCTCGAAGATCGCACGGCCGGGCGCGGTCAGGTAGAGGACGAAGCTTCGCAGGTCCTCTGGATCGGTCTCCCGGCGCAGCAGGCGCCGCTGCAGCAGCCGCTGGATCGAGCGGCTGAGCGTGTTTTTCGGCAGGCCCGAGGAGGCGACGATGTTCTTGGCGGCCACCCCGTCACGCAGGCCGACGGCATAGAGCGCGACGAATTCGGGCCGGACAAGTCCGTAGCGGGTCTCGATCCAGCGATAGACCGGATCGTTGAAGCGGAAGGCGATGAAATTCAGGCGGAAGGACAGCCAGCAGGGGTTGTCCCACAACTTGGTGACGGTCAGCGGGTCGAGCTCTGTGAGCGCCTTCTCACGCGAGGCGCCGACACGCGAAACTGCCGTTGGCGCGCGACGCATCTCCAAGGCCCTCCCCGTCCCCTGATAGTTCCAAATGGAACTTGACGCTGTCGGGCGCGAGAGTCAAGGATGCAGGGAAGCGAGGATGATGGAGCCGCGTCGCGCGGGCAATCCGATTCTGCTGCGCCCATCGAGTACTACCTCCAAGCAAGGATCAGGCCGTGCGTGTCGCCGAGATGAACTGGATGCAGATCGAAGCGCAGGCGAAGCGCGACGACCGCTGCGTCCTGCCGCTGGGCTGCGTCGAGCAGCACGCCTTCCTCAGCCTGGCGACCGATGCGATCCTCGCCGAGAAGGTCGCCCATGACGCGGCCGAGCCGCTCGACATCCCCGTCTTTCCCGTGCTGGCCTATGGCATGACCCCGGCCTTCGCCGCCTATCCGGGCACGGTCTCGCTGCGCATGAGCACCTATGTCGCCGTGATGGAGGATATGCTCGAGGCGTTCTATCGCTCGGGCTTCCGCCGCATCGTGCTGGTCAACGGTCATGGTGGCAATTCGCCGGTGATGACGCTGGCGACCGAATGGATGGGCAAGCGCACCGATGCCAGCGTGAGGATGCACAACTGGTGGGCAGGCCCGCGCTTCCAGGAGGCGGTCAAGGCGGTCGATCCTGCAGCATCGCATGCGTCCTGGATGGAGAATTTTCCCTGGACCCGACTCGAAGGCGTGGCCATGCCCGATGCGCTCAAGCCGCCCTTCAACGCAGCCCTCTATCAGGCCGCCAATCCGGCGCGGAGGCGCGAGATCCTCGGCGACGGCAATTTCCACGGCCGCTACCAGCGCTCCGACAACGAGATGCTCAGCCTCTGGCAGGTCGGCGTCGAGGAAACGCGCGCCGCGATGGTGGAGAACTGGCCGTGAGCGCCACCACATTGCGAGCGCAGCGAAGCAATTCACCGGCCGCGCTCGACGCCTGCCGGGATGGCTTCGCTGCGATCGCAATGACGGATGGCTTCGGTTCTAGCTGGGCTGTTTCGTCATGCTAGGCCACATCCTCGGCCGGCTGGGGCAGGCGCTGGTCGTCATGCTCGTGATGTCGGCGCTCGTCTTCATCGGCGTCTATGCCATCGGCAACCCGATCGACGTGCTGATCGGGCCCGATGTCAGCCAGGACATCCGGCTCGATACCATCGCGCGCTACGGCCTCGATCAGCCGCTCTATGTTCAGTACTTCACCTTCCTCGGCCGCATCCTGCAGGGCGATTTTGGCCGCTCCTTCGTCTTCGGCATGCCGGTGCTGGACCTCATTCTGTCGCGCCTGCCGGCGACGCTGGAACTGACGCTGGCGGCGGTCTGCGGCGCGGCTCTCATCGGCATTCCGGCCGGCATCTATGCCGGCTACAAGCCGGATGGCTTTGCCGCCAAGGCGATCATGACGATCTCGATCCTCGGCTTCTCGGTGCCGACCTTCTGGATCGGCCTCGTTTTGATCATCGCCTTCGCCGTCGAACTGCAATGGCTGCCGGCCGGCGGGCGTGGCGCGACCCTGCCGCTCTTCGGCGTCGAATGGAGCTTCCTCACCGCCAACGGGCTGAGCCATCTTTTGCTGCCGGCGTGCAATCTCGCCTTCTTCAAGCTCGCTTTGATGACGCGGCTGGCCCGCGCCGGCACCCGCGAGGCGATGCTGTCGGACACGGTGAAGTTCGCTCGCGCCGCCGGCCTCTCCGAATGGACCGTGCTGCGCCGGCATGTGCTGCGGCTGATCGCGATCCCGCTGGTCACCGTCTTCGGACTCGAATTCGCCTCGACGCTGGCGTTTGCCGTCGTCACCGAGACGATCTTCTCCTGGCCCGGCATCGGCAAGCTGATCATCGATTCGATCACCTCGCTCGACCGGCCGGTGATGGTGGCCTATCTGATGCTCGTCTCCTTCGTTTTCATCATGATCAACTTCCTCGTCGATCTCGCCTATGTCGGGCTCGATCCGCGGCTGCGCCGGGCGGGCTCGCGATGAAACAGCCCGTTCCAGCCCGGGAGATCTCTCCGGTCGCGCGCTTCTGGGCCGAGTTCCAGGAGAGCAGGGTCGCGGTCGTGGCGCTCGGCGTCGTCGTGCTGATGCTCGGTGTCGCGATCTTCGCGCCGCTGGTCGCGCCGCAGAACCCCTATGACCTCGCCAATCTCGTCCTGATGGATGCTCGCCGCCCGCCCGGTTTCGTCGGCTCGGCCGGCTACACCCATATCCTCGGCACGGACGCGCAGGGCCGGGACCTGTTCTCGGCCATTCTCTATGGCTTGCGCATTTCGCTGCAGATGGGGCTGATCGCCGGTTCGCTGGCCTTCACCCTCGGCGTGACGCTGGGCGTCGGCGCAGCCTATCTCGGCGGCCGCTGGGAAGCCTTCATCATGCGCGTCGTCGATCTCCAGCTCGCCTTCCCGGCGATCCTGCTGGCGCTCGTCCTCTCGGCCCTGCTCGGCCAGGGCAAGATGCAGCTGATCGCGGCGCTGGCGGCGGCGCAATACGCCTATTTCGCCCGCACCGCCCATGGCGCAGCCTCCGCCGAGCGCGGCAAGGATTATGTCGAGGCGGTGCTCTCGACGCCGCTGCCGGCCAAGCGCGTCGTGCTCAAGCACATCTTCCCCAACTGCCTGCCGCCGCTGATCGTGGTCGCGACCGTGCAGGTGGCGAGCGCGATTGCGCTGGAGGCAACGCTCTCCTTCCTCGGCGTCGGCCTGCCCGTGACCGAGCCCTCGCTGGGCATGCTGATCTCCAACGGCTTCCAGTACATGCTGTCTGGCCGCTACTGGATCTCGATCTACCCCGGCATTGCCCTGATCGTGCTGATCGTCGCCATCAACCTCGTCGGCGACCGCATTCGCGACCAGGTCAATCCGAGGCTGAAGCGATGATGGCGCCTTGTTCGGAAAGGCTTTCGAACCGCGCGCTAACCCCTCCCCCTTGTGGGGAGGGGCAGGGGTGGGGGTCGGCCCGCTCGGTGAGCGCTCACCAGGCGGCGCGACCCCCATCCCCATACCCTTCCCCACAAGGGGGAAGGGAGGAGCGTCACGATCGGCGAAAGACCTCGTGATGACCGACACCCCGCTCCTCGAAGTCAGCGACCTCGCCACCTTCTTCCACGCCCGCGCCGGTGTGGTGAAGGCGGTCGATGGCGTCTCCTTCAGCCTGAAGCGCGGCGAGGTCATGGGCCTCGTCGGCGAATCCGGCTCGGGCAAGAGCATCACCGGCTTCTCGATCATCGGCCTGCTCGATCCGCCGGGCCGCATCGAGCGCGGCTCGGTGAAGCTGGAAGGCCGCGAACTCGTCGGCTTGCCGGCGGACGAGTTGCGCGCCATTCGCGGCAAGGCGATCTCGATGGTCTTCCAGGACCCTATGATGACGCTGAACCCGATGCTGACCATCGGCGACCAGATCGGCCTGGCACTCGAAGCGCATGAGAGCGTCTCAGGCGCTGAGCGCCGGCAGCGCGCGATCGCGGCACTCGCTCAGGTCCGCATCCCCGAGCCCGAGACCAAGGTCGATTTCTACCCGCACCAGTTTTCCGGGGGCATGCGCCAGCGCGTCGCCATCGCGATCGCGCTGCTGCACCGGCCGCGGCTGATCATCTGCGACGAGCCGACGACCGCGCTCGACGTCTCGATCCAGGCCGAGATCCTGACCGAGATGAAGGAGCTGGTTGCCGAACTCGGCACCGCCCTGATCTGGATCAGCCACGACCTCGCCACCGTCGCTTCGATCGCCGACCATGTCTGCGTCATGCGCTACGGCAAGATCGTCGAGGCCGGGCCCGTGCTGCAGGTTCTGACCCGGCCGCAGCATCCCTACACCCAGGGCCTGCTCGACTCGCTGCCGTCCCGGGCCAAGCCCGGCGCGATGCTGGCGCGGGGCGCCGGCACGGACGCCGCCCCGCCGCCGCGCCTGCCGCGCCAGGCGGAATCGGGCCATCGCCGCGCCGATCTGCCCTATGTGGTCATCGAGACGGTCGGCAAACGCTTCCAGCGCAAATCGGGCGTGCTGCGCCTGCTCGCGCAGAAGGCCGGCCTCGTCGGCCCCCTCCCGGCAGTACAGGCGGTGGACACCGTCACGCTGTCGATCGCGCGCGGCGAGGCCCTGGGGCTTGTGGGCGAATCCGGCAGCGGCAAGTCGACGCTCGGCCGCATCGTCGCCGGCATCTATGCGCCCGACAGCGGTCATGTCCTGCTCGACGGCGAGCCGGTGATGAGCCCGGGGGATCGTCCGCACAAGATCACCACGCGCATCCAGACGATCTTTCAGGACCCCTTCGCCTCGCTCAACCCGCGCATGCGCATCGGCGACAGCATCGCGGAAGGCCCACTCGCCCATGGCCTCGTCAGCCGGGCCGAGGCCGCGACCTATGTCGCGCAATGGCTCGCCGCAGTGGGGCTCGATCCGGCTTTTGCGGGCCGCTACCCGCACCAGTTCTCGGGCGGCCAGCGCCAGCGCGTCGCCATCGCCCGCGCGCTTTCCATGCAGCCCGATGTCGTCGTCTGCGACGAGCCGGTCGCCTCGCTCGACGTCTCGATCCAGGCGCAGATCATCAACCTGCTGCTGCGGCTGCGGCAGGAACTCGGCCTGACGCTGCTCTTCATCTCCCACGATCTCTCGGTCGTCCGCCATCTCTGCGACCGCGTCGCGATCATGCATCGCGGCAGAATCGTCGAAAGCGGCCCGGCCGGCGAGGTCTACGACAACCCGCGCGATGCCTACACCAAGCGCCTCCTGGCGGCGGTGCCCGTGCTGCCGGTGGCGTGACCTTTTCCGTCATTTTCGGGCGAAGCGCAGTGCAGACCCGAGAATCTCCGGTCAGAGATGCTCGGGTCGCGCCCGAGCGTGACGTGCATCGACAAAGGAGCCCCACCCATGTCCGAACCCGAACTCCTCCCCTGGCAGTGGCCGGAAGAGACCTGGCGCGCCAAGGTCGATCGCGTGCGCGCCGGCCGCAACCTGAAGCCGGCGAAATGGAAGAACGGAACGCGCTGCGCGGTCGCGCTCTCCTTCGACGTCGACCATGAGACCAATGAACTGCGGGACGGCGGCAAGTCGGTCGGGCGGCTGTCCTGGGGCCAGTACGGCAACCGCGTCGGCATGCCCCGCATCCTCGACCTCATGAAGAAGGAGGACATCCAGGCGACCTTCTTCGTCCCGGCCGTCACTGCGCTGCTTTACCCGGACGAGCAGCGCCGCGTGATCGCGGAGGGCCACGAGATCGGCCTCCATGGCTGGATCCACGAGGTCAACACCGCCGTGCCGCCCGAGGCCGAGCGCGAACTGCATCTGCGTTCCGCCGACACCTTGGAAAAGATCACCGGCGTTCGCCCGGTCGGGATGCGCACTCCCTCATGGGATTTCTCCGAGGTGACGCTCTCGATCGAGCGCGAGCTCGGCCTGCTCTACGATTCCTCGCTGTTCGCCGACGACGACCCCTATGAGATCATCGAGAAAGGCGAGCCAACCGGCATGGTCGAATTGCCGGTCGAATGGATCCGCGACGATGCCGTCTATTTCAACATGAACCGCTTTCAGGCGCTGCGGCCCTATACGGCGCCGGAAGCCGTGTTCGACATCTTCCGCCGCGAGTTCGACCGCGCCTATGAGGAGGGCGGGCTGTTCCTGTTGACCATGCACCCGCATGTCATCACCTACCGCTCGCGCATCTGGATCCTCGAAAAGCTGATCTCCCACATCAAGGAGATGCCCGACGTCTGGTTCGCCAGCCATGCCGAGATCGCCGCCTTCGTGAAGGAGCAGGCCGGCATCTAAAGGACGCGCCGCCCGGTTCCTGCGGAACCGGGCCCGATTTCCGCCGTTTTTGGTTCAGGACGGGTTCAGCGCATCCGGCGCGTTCTCGCGTTGAGACGAAAACGGAAACGGATTTTCATGACGCGCACCAAGAACTGGCTTCTGGTCGGCACCATTCTCCCCGCCATCGCCCTGTCGCAGGCGGGGGGAAGGGTGGCCGCCGCCGCTCCCGACCGCTTCCCACAACTCGCCCAGGTGCCGCCCCAGGCCGACGACCAGCCGGGCCAGCCGCGCCGCGAGCGTGCGCCGGGCGTCCCGCGAGCCCCGGGTGGTCCTGCGGCTCCCGGATCGGAGCGCCCCGACGCACCGCGGCCGCCGGGCGCGTCCCCGGCCATCCAGCGGCCGAGCGCCCCGCAGGCGCCCACCGCTGCCCCGCCCGCGGCCCCCCGCGCCCCGGCCCCGACGGAGGCTGCGCCGCCGCGTGCGGAGCCCGAGCCGCGGCGCGACCCGCCGATGCCGCGCCCGGCCCCCTCGATCACCGCGCCGCCGTCTGGCCAGCAGCCCGCCCGCCCGGTGCCCGTGCCGCCGGTGGATGGCGAGCCAGCTGTCCGGCCGACGCCGCCGCGTCCGCCTGCCGCCGCGCCCGAGCGCCAGCCTCCCGCGGAGCGATCGTCTCCCGCCGAGCGCCGGGGCCCCGCTGCCGGGCCTGCGGCCCCGCCAACTCCACAGCCAGCCCCGCAGAACCGCACAACTCCGGCCCCGGCGGCGCCTTCGGTTGCGCCGACCGCCCCGACGCCGCCTGCCGCGCCCACCGCGCCGCAGAGCCTCACGGCCCCGCCCGCGCCGACCCAGCCTCCGGCGCCGCAAACCCAGCCTCCGGCGCCCCAAGCGGCTCCCGTTGCCCCGCCCCCGGCCACGCCGGCCCCCGCGCTGCGTGATGGCCAGACCCAGGCCGCCCCGCCCGCGGGGCCCGGCGGCGTGCCGGGTCAGGCCACCGACCCACGCCAAGGGCGCCGCAGTGGCAGCGGCCTCGGCGGCGCGGCCGCCATTGGCCTCGGCGCCGGTGTCCTCGGAGGCATCATGGCGACGCAAGGAGCGCAGCGGCTGGAGGATGTGCGCGGTCGCCGCGAGGAGCGGCGGGAGGGTGATGTCACCATCATCCGCGAGCCGGGCCGCACCATTATTCGCGACAACGACCGCACCATCATCCGCCGCGACGAGACGCAGCGCTTCCGCGATCTCGGGCTGGAAGGGCGCACCGAGCGGCGCGGCGACGAGAACCGCACCGTCTTCGAGCGGCCCAATGGCACCCGCATCGTCACCATCACCGACGAGAACGGCCGCCTGCTGCGGCGTGCCCGGCTCGACCGCGAGGGCAGGGAGGTCGTGATCATCGACAATACCCGCCGCGACCGGCCGCGCGACCGCTTCTCGGACGAGATCGTCGTGCTGGAGCGCCCGGCACTGCGCATCCCGCGCGAGCGCTACGTCGTCGAAGCCGAGCAGGCCGATGAAGGCCTGATCTACGACACCATCGTCGCCCCGCCGCTCGGGCCTATTCCGCGTCGCTATACCCTCGACGAGGTCCGCTATTCGCCCGATCTGCGGGCGCAGATGCGCAGCGTCGACATCGACACCGTGACCTTCGCCACCGCCTCCTGGGACATCGCGCCCGGTCAGGCGCAGCGCCTCGCGGTCATCGCCGATTCGATCCGCCGTGCGCTGAAAGCCTCGCCCAACGAGGTCTTCCTGGTCGAGGGCCACACCGATGCCGTCGGCCCCGATATCGACAATCTGTCGCTGTCGGATCGTCGCGCCCAGTCGGTCGCGGAAATCCTGACCCGCGATTTCGGTGTGCCGCCCGAGAACCTGACGACGCAGGGCTATGGCGAGCAATACCTCAAGGTTGCGACCCAGGAGGCCGAGCGCCTGAACCGCCGCGTCACGCTGCGGCGGATCACGCCGCTGCTGGCGGGGCAGGGCGGCTGATCGGACCAGCTCTCACGCTCGATACGGAAGGCCGCCGCGAGGCGGCCTTCCTGCATGGGACCGCGTTTTCGCGGCATCGCGTTCACGAAGGCTCAACCCCCCGCGCTTATCACCGCTGTGACGGAGGATCCCCGATGAGCGACTCCATGGCTATCGCGCAGAGCTTCGCCGCCATGCAGGCGGCCTCGACGCAGCAGGCGCTGCAGACGGAGATGCTGCGCCAGCAGACACAGAGCGACCAGGCCATCGTCGCCCTGCTCCAGCAGAGCAGCGAACAGATGCAGGCGGCCCTTCCTGCCGGGCAGGGGCAAGCCGTCGACATCACCGCCTGAGCCGGTTGCGCAGCGCCCGCCACCCGCCTAACCTCGATCCCGTTCCGAGGGGTGCCCGCAAGGGCTGAGACGGCTTTCCTGAGCCGAACCCATCGAACCTGATCCGGGTCATACCGGCGGAGGGACTGGAACGCGACGCAAGCCCGCCTTGCGGCCGCATCACAGCGCTTGAACCGCTTTCGACGCCGGATCTCCTGACCTCAGAGGCGGAGATCCCAAAATGCCTTCCCAGCACACCAAAGCCTTCAGCGCCCCGACCGGCGTCACCACCGGGCCGATCACCGGCTCGCGCAAGATCTATGTCCCGGCCCCGCAGGATTCCTCGATCCGCGTGCCGTTCCGCGAGGTGCAACTGAGCACCGATGCCGAACCGCCGGTGCGCCTCTACGACCCCTCCGGCCCCTATACCGAGGCCGATATGGCGATCGACCTGAATGCGGGCCTGCCGCAGATCAGGCGCGCCTGGCTCGACCGGCGCGGCTTCGAGACCATTCCGGGACGCGCCGTGACACCGGCAGACAATGGCCATGCCGCTCTCGCCCAAGCCGTGCCGTCCTGTCCGGCGCAGCGCCCCGTGCTGAAGGCGCAGCCCGGCCGGATGGCCACGCAATACGAGTTCGCGAAGGCCGGCATCGTCACCCCCGAGATGATCTATGTCGCCCACCGCGAAAATCTCGGCCGCGCCGCGATTCTGGAGGGGGCGAAGGAGCGCCATGCCGATGGCGAGAGCTTCGGGTCGAGCCTGCCGGAGTTCGTGACGCCGAAATTCGTCCGCGAGGAGATCGCCCGCGGACGGGCGATCATTCCCGCCAACATCAACCATCCCGAGCTGGAGCCGATGGCGATCGGGCGCAACTTCCTGGTCAAGATCAACGCCAATATCGGCAATTCGGCCGTGACTTCCGGCGCCGCCGAGGAGGTCGAGAAGCTGGTCTGGGCGATCCGCTGGGGCGCCGACACGGTGATGGACCTCTCCACCGGCCACAACATTCACGCCATCCGCTCCTGGATTCTGCGCAATGCGCCGGTGCCGATCGGCACGGTGCCGATCTATCAGGCACTGGAGAAGGTCGGTGGCGATCCGGTCAAGCTCGACTGGGAGGTCTTCAAGGACACGCTGATCGAGCAGGCCGAGCAGGGCGTCGACTACTTCACCATCCATGCCGGGGTGCGGCTGCCTTACGTGCCGCTGACGGCCAACCGCGTCACGGGCATCGTCTCGCGCGGCGGCTCGATCATGGCGCGCTGGTGCCTGGCGCATCATCGCGAGAGCTTCCTCTACGAGCGTTTCGACGAAATCTGCGAGATCATGCGCGCCTATGACGTCTCGTTCTCGCTCGGTGACGGCCTGCGGCCGGGCTCGATCGCCGACGCCAACGACCGCGCCCAGTTCGCCGAGTTGGAGACCCTGGGAGAACTCACCACCATCGCGTGGGAAAAAGGCTGCCAGGTGATGATCGAGGGCCCCGGTCATGTGCCGATGCACAAGATCAAGGAGAACATGGACAAGCAGCTGCGCGAATGCGGCGAGGCGCCCTTTTACACGCTGGGGCCGCTGACGACCGACATCGCGCCGGGCTATGACCACATCACCTCGGGCATCGGGGCGGCGATGATCGGCTGGTATGGCTGCGCCATGCTCTGCTACGTCACGCCCAAGGAGCATCTCGGCCTGCCGAACCGCGACGACGTCAAGACCGGGGTCATCACCTACAAGATCGCGGCGCACGCCGCCGATCTCGCCAAGGGCCATCCGGCGGCGCGCCTCCGCGACGATGCGCTGTCGCGGGCCCGCTTCGACTTCCGCTGGGAGGACCAGTTCAATCTCGGTCTCGACCCCGATACGGCCCGCTCTTACCATGACGAGACGCTGCCCAAGGACGCCCACAAGGTCGCGCATTTCTGCTCGATGTGCGGGCCGAAATTCTGCTCGATGAAGATCACGCAGGATCTGCGCGCCGAGGTTCTGGCGATGGACGACGCGCAGCGCGCGGCGCTTGACCGGGCGGCGGGCATGGCTGGCAAGGCGCAGGAGTTCCGTGACCGCGGCGCCAGCCTCTATCTGCCGGCGGAGTAGGATCCACGGTCCCAAGCCGGCCCGGCCTGAGGGAAGGGGGCCCCTCGCCGCCCCCCTTCCGGAACACCCGCGAATCCCGCACAATCGCAGGCGATGCGGCTCTCCCTCTTCAAGCGCAAGCCCGATCCCGAACGGATCGAGGTCTCCCATGCCGGGGTGCTCTATCCCGTGCAGATCAAGCGGCGGGCGAGTGCGCGGCGGATGACGCTGCGCGTCTCGCAGGCGAGCGGCGAGATCACGCTGACGCTGCCGGAGCGGGCCGATTTCGCCGCGGGCCGGCTCTTCGCGGAGAACCATGGCGGCTGGATCGCGGCCCGCCTCGCCAAGCGCCCCCAACTCATCCCCTTCGAGCCCGGCCAGACGATTCCGTTCCGCGGCACGCCGCACCGCATCGTCCACTGGAGCAAGGCGCGCGGGCTCACCCGAGCCACGAAGGACCAGGACGGCGCGCCGATCCTCGCGGTCGCCGGCGAGAGCGCCCATGTCCCGCGCCGGATCAAGGATTTCCTGCGCCGCGCCGCGCTGGAGGATCTCGAGGCGGCGGTCGCCCGTCACACCGCCGCGCTCGGCATCCCTGCCCGCCGGATCACCATTCGCGACACGACCAGCCGCTGGGGCTCCTGCTCCTCGCAGGGACACCTGAATTTCTCCTGGCGGCTGATCCTCGCACCGCCCTTGGTGCTGGACTACCTCGCCGCCCATGAGGTCGCCCATCTCAAGGAGATGAACCACTCGCACCGCTTCTGGGCGCTGACCCACAAGCTCTGCCCGCGCACGGAGGAGGCGGAGGCCTGGCTCAAGCGCCATGGCGCGGGGCTGCACGCCTATGGGTGAACTCGACAGCCTTTGGCGCGAAGCCTAGAGGAATGCGCCTTAATCCTCGGGCAAACCCGTCATCCTGGACAAGCGGCGAAGCCGCGCAGATCTGGGATCCATCATAGGGTCGTGACGGCGCCCCCTGATGGATCCCGGCACTCCGCTTCGCTTCGGCCAGGATGACGAGGTGGTTTCGAGCCAGGACGAGCCGTGACCCGCATGACACTCCGCCCCGATACGCTGGCGATGACCGCCGTTCTCGCCATGCTGACGGCGCTGGGCCCGCTCTCGACCGATTTCTACCTGCCGTCGCTGCCCGACATCGTCCGCGTCATGGAAACCGACGTCGCCGGCGCACAGGCGACGCTGTCGGCCTTCCTGTTCGGTTTCGCGGGCGGGCAGATCCTCTGGGGGCCGCTCTCCGACCGGCTCGGGCGCCGCCCGGTCCTGCTGACGGGGCTCGCCCTTTTCACCCTGGCGACGCTGGCCTGCGCGCTGGCGCCCTCGATCGAGGCGCTGACGGTGGCCCGCGCCGTCCAGGCGCTCGGCGCTTCGGGACCGATCGTGCTCGGCCGCGCCATGGTGCGCGATCTCTATGAAGGGCCGCGGGCCGGCCGCGAACTCGCCCGCATGGGCATGATCATGGGGCTGGTGCCGGCGGTCGCGCCGGTGCTGGGCGGCGTGCTCCAGCAGGCCTTCGGCTGGCGCTCGACCTTCGTCGCCTCGCTCGCCTTCGCGGCTGTTCTCGCCGCCGTCGTCGGTTTTCTCCTGCCCGAGACGATCCGCACCCGCTCGCGCGAGCCCCTCTCCCTGCTCACCATCATCCGCGGCTTCGGCACGCTGCTGCAGAACCGCGCCTACCGCGTCTATGTCGGGCTGACGTCGCTCGCCTATGGCGGGCTCTTTGCCTTCATCTCGGGCTCCTCCTTCGTGCTGATCGGCATCCATGGCCTGACGCCGACGCAATATGGCCTGTCCTTCGGCTTCGGGGTGCTCGGCTTCATCCTCGGCACCATCCTCGCCCAGCGCCTCGTCGGGCGCCGCGGCATGGACGGGGTCATCGCGCTCGGCGTGATCTGCCTCGCCGGAGGCGGGCTGACCATGCTGCTCTGCGTGCTGACCGGTTTTGCCGGCCCCTTCGGCGTCATCGTGCCGATGGCGCTCTATGCCTGCGGCGTCGGGCTGACCATGCCGCAGGCCCAGGCCTCGGCGATGATGCCCTTTCCCGACCGGGCGGGCGCCGCCTCCTCCTTCACCGGGCTCTGCCAGATGCTGTTTTCGGCCTGCGTCGGGCTGCTCGTCGGCCATGCCCTGAAGAGTGGCGCGCTGCCGCTGCCGCTGGTGATGTCGGCGATCGGCGTCGCCGCGCTCGTGCTGTTTCGGGCGAGCGCCGCGATCCGCGCCGGCAAGGCCTGACGGCTCAGCCGCCGAAGAGCCGCTCCAGGAAATTCTTTTCCTGCGGTGCCGGCGGCACCCAGGCGCGGTCGCTGTCGGCGGTCTGCGTGTTGGCGGGCGGGCGCGTGCTGGCGACCGGCGCGCCGCCGTCGAAGATCGAGCGCGGCGTGCCCTGCCAGAGGCCGCCGGGCAGCGGGGCGGGCTGCAGCCCGGCATGGGCCGCCTTCATGTATTTGCCCCAGATCTCGGCGGGGAGACCGCTGCCGGCGACGCGCTTCATCGCGCTGTTGTCGTCATTGCCGAGCCAGACGGCGGTGACCAGGCGGGCGGTATAGCCGACGAACCACGCGTCTCGGAAATCCTGCGTGGTGCCGGACTTGCCGCCGACCTCCCAGCCGGGGATGTTGGCTTTGGCGCCGGTGCCGCTGACCATCACCTGGTGCAGCATGGCATTCATCATCGACAGGGGCTGGGGCTGGATCACCGGGCCGAAGCTCGCCGCCTTGCGGGCATAGATCACCTTGCCGGCGGAGGATTTCACCTCCCGGATGACATAGGGCAGCACGCTCTGGCCGCCATTGGCGAAGGTTGCGTAGGCCGCGGTCAGCTCGACCGGCGTCACCTCGGAGGTGCCGAGCGCGAGCGAGAGATTGGGCTGCAGCGCCGAGTTGATGCCCAGCCGCTGGGCGGTTCGGATCACCTCCTTCGGCGTGACTTCGCTGATCAGCCGCGCCGCGATCGTATTCAGCGAATGCGCCAGCGCGGTCTGGAGCGTCACCGGGCCGCGATAGCTGCGCGAGTAGTTCTCCGGCTCCCAGCCCTTGAAGGAAACCGGGCTGTCGTCGCGGATCGTGTCGGGCGTCAGGCCCTTTTCCAGCGCCGCGAGATAGACGAAGGGCTTGAAGGCCGAGCCCGGCTGGCGCTTGGCCGCGGTCGCGCGGTTGAACTGGCTCCTGGTGTAGTCGCGCCCGCCGATGAGGGCGCGGATGCCGCCGTCGTTCGCCATCGAGACGACCGCGCCCTGGCTGACCCCCTGCTTGGCGCCCTGCGCCGTCAGCGCCTCGACCAGGATGGTCTCGGCCGAGGACTGCAGCTTGGTGTCGATCGTGGTCAGCACAGTGACGTCGCCATCGACCGCGCCGATGAAATCGTCGAGCACGTCCATTACATAATCGGCGGCGTAGTTGACCGAGCCCGCGCCGATGCGCTCGGCCGCTTCCGCGGGGGCGACGAGGGCGGTCTTGGCGGCGTTCTGCGAGATCAGCCCCTGGTCGGCCATCGCGGCGATGACGAGCTGAGCGCGCTTCTCGGCCGCTTCGGGGTTGCGGTTGGGGGCGAGGCGCGAGGGCGCCTGCACCAGACCCGCCAGCATCGCGGCCTCCGCGATCGTCACCGAGCGCGCCGATTTGTTGAAGTAGCGCTGCGCCGCCGCCTCGACGCCATAGGCGCCCGAGCCGAAATAGACGCGGTTGAGGTAGAGTTCGAGGATCTGGTCCTTGCTGTAGGTCCGCTCCAGCCAGAGCGCCAGGATCGCCTCCTGGATCTTGCGCGCGGCCGTGCGCTCCTGCGTCAGGAACAGGTTCTTGGCGAGCTGCTGGGTCAGCGTCGAGCCGCCCTGCACGCCGCCTGTGCGGCGCAGATTGTTGACCATCGCGCGCGTCAGCCCGATCGGGTCGATCCCGAAATGCTCGTAGAAGCGCCGGTCCTCGATCGCCACGAAGGCCTTGGGCAGATAGGGCGGCACCTCGCCGATGGTGACGGTGCGCCCGCCGGTCTCGCCGCGATTGGCCAGCAGCGAGCCGTCGGCGGCCAGGATCGCGATGTTGGGCGGCCGCTTCGGCACGGTGAGCTGGTTGATCGGCGGCAGCTGCGCGGCGTGATAGGCGACGAGCCCGCCGAGCCCGATCGCGCACCAGAGCCCGAGCACCAGCGTCCAGTAGAACAGCCCGCCGAGGAAGGAGCGGCCCCGCCGCCCGCGCCGCCGGCCGCCACCTCCACTGCCGCGCTTGTCGCGTCGCGCCGGCTGGCGCGCCTCGCTGCGCGGCGGGGAGCGGTGGCCGCGGGAAGGGCGATCGTCGTCGGAGAGGCGCATGTCGAAATCGTCGCGGCTTTCGCCCCGCCCTGGTTCGAAGGAGGGCTCGCGCCGCTCGGCCCGTTTCGTCCGGTCGTTCATCCTGCCCCGTCACGCCGAAGGCCGCCGGAGGTCACGGCCGGCCGGATGCTCACACAGGAGTTAAACATGGCGCTTTTAAGGGGTGGTTAAGCCTGCAGGGCCCTTCGGACCCCCCTGGTGTCGCGGGAACGTGAAGATGTTGCAAAGCCGCAAGCATCGCCTGGCGGCCTTGGCGCCTTGCCCAGCCTGCGACAATCCGTCATCACCGGTCGAAAAAGATGACGGGAATGGAAATGCCCCGGGCCATCCGGCCGTGTTGCGGACGGCCCGCCCGACCCGAGATCCCGTACTGGAAAGAGAAACCCATGCCTTCCCTCGATTCCGTCAAGCGCTTCGACCCCTACTTCCTCGCGTTGCTGCGGATCTTCACGGCGCTGAGCTTCATCTCGCATGGCACGCAGAAGATCTTCGGCTTCCCGGCTCCGCCGTCCTGGGGCATGCCCGGCGCGTTTTCGCTGCCCTGGATCGCCGGCGTTCTCGAGATCGCCGGTGGCGCGCTGGTTCTCGTCGGCTTCCTGACGCGCCCGACCGCCTTCCTGCTGTCGGGCCTGATGGCCGTCGCCTACTGGATGGCCCATGGCTCGAAGGGCTTCTATCCGATCCTGAACGGTGGTGAGGCCGCCATGCTGTTCTGCTTCATCTTCCTCTACATCTTCGCCGCCGGCCCGGGCGCCTTCAGCGTCGACGGCCTGCGTCGCCGCGGCTGATCGGCCCTCCGGAACATAAAAAGGCCCGCCATCCGGGAGGATGGCGGGCCTTTCGTCTTTGCACGGGGTGCGGCTCAGACGGCGCCGGCAATCCAGCGCGAGAGGTCGCTCTTGGGCGCGGCGCCGACCTTCTGGGAGGCCAGCTTGCCGTCCTTGAACAGCATCAGCGTCGGGATCGAGCGGATGCCGAACTGGGCGGGGATTGCCTGGTTCTCGTCGACATTCATCTTCACGATCTTGACCTTGCCGTCCATTTCACCGGCGATCTCCTCGAGCGCCGGGCCGATCATGCGGCAGGGGCCGCACCACTCGGCCCAGAAATCGACGACGACCGGCTCGCTCGACTTGAGGACGTCCGCCTCGAAGCTCGCATCGGTGACTTTGCTGGTGGCCATGGCGTTTCGCCTTTCAAAGAGGAGTGGCGGGAGCGCCGCCTTCGTTGCGCAAGCTAGGAACGCACCCCCGCGGGGTCAAGGCGGCGCCGCTATAGGGGCGGCCCTGTCCACGGGTCATGGCGCTTCCATCCCGCCTGCGCCCAGCTGCGCGAGCAGCGTGTCGAGCACGGCGGCCTCCGGCTCCAGCCGGGTCAGCGTCGCGGTGTAGACCAGCAGCGCCCGCACCCGCCGGCCGGGATAGATCTGCCCGACCAGCGCCCGGTAGACGGCGAGCTGCGCCAGCGTGGTCGGCGCGATCGCCTCAAGATCGCGTGGCGGCCGCGCGGTCGTCTTGAAATCGGCGATGATCACCTCGTCGGCCAGGATGGCGAGCCGGTCGATCTGTCCCGAGACCGGCCGCCTCTCGCCCGCGCCCCAGGCGAGCTTGCCTGTGATCGGCACCTCGGCCAGCGAGCCGGGCCCGAACAGGGCCGAGAGCCCGGGATCGGCCAGCAGCGCCAGTGCCTCCGTGACGATCGCCTCGCGCCGCGTCTGTGGCAGCGCGGCTCCGCGCGATGCGGCGAGCGCCGACGCCACTGCCTCGCGCCGCTCGGGCGCGATCTCCGGCAGCATCTGCAGCAGCAGATGGGCAAAGCGCCCGGCCGCGGCGGCCTCCGCGAGGAAGGGGCCGTCGATCGGACGGTCGGGCGCGTCCGCTGCGGTGAGCGCGCTGGAGGGCTTCAGCGGCGGCGCCGGTTCGGCCTCCCGCGGCGGCGGGCGCATGAGCCAGTCGGGGGCGGGCTCGGGCGTCTCCGGCTTGGCTGAGGCCTCCACCGCCACCGGCTGCGGCCGTGAGATCATGAAGCGACGCAGCACGCCGTCGCCCTCGCCGATCTCGATGAGCCCAGGATCGGAGGCGGCGAGCCCAGCCTCGACCATGGCATACCAGCTCCCGGCCGGGGCCTCGCCCTTGGCCTGCGCGCCGCAGACGATCAGCCGGTTCTCCGCCCGCGTCATCGCGACATAGAGCAGGCGGTGATGCTCCTCGACCATCTGCTCGACGACGCGGGCCTTGGCCTGCGCCGTCGCCTGCGCGTCCTCTGCGCTGGCGGGTGGCCAGATCGGTACCGCCTGCCGCCGCGGCGGCTCGACCGCCAGGATCTTCGGCAGCCGCTTGGCGCCGGGCGGCGGGGCGAGATCGGCGAGGATGACGATTCCCGCCTCCAGCCCCTTGGCGCCATGCACCGTCATGACGCGGACCTCGCCGCGGCTGGAGGAAAGATCGCGCTTCACATCGGTCGCAGCGCCGCAGACATGGTCGAGGAAGCCGGCGAGCGAGGGGCCGTAGCGCCGCTCATGGTCGAGCGCGGCGGAGAGGAAGGCGTCGAGCGCGTCGCCGGCTTCCGCCCCGAGCCGCGCCAGCGCGAGATTGCGCCCGCCACCCGGCCCGAGCAGCCCGGCGAAGAAGCGAAACGGCCCGCAGCGACCCGCCTCTGCCGCGAGCTCCGTAAGCCGCGCCTCGACGGCGCCATAGCGCGGTTCGCTCGCGGCCGCCTCGCGCAGCGCCGCCCGCAACGAGCCGCTGCGCTCTGGTGCGAGGCGCATGAGGTCGTCGTCGTCCAGCCCGATCAGCGGCGTCTTCAGCGCGGTGGCGAGCGTCAGGTCGTCCTCAGGCAGCAGCAGCGTCCGTCCGAGCACGACGAGGTCCTCGACCGCCGGATGCGTGGCGAGGGTGAGCCGGTCGCGCCCGGTGACGGGCACGCCGGCATCCTTCAGCGCCTTGACGATCGTCTCGAACAGCGCGCCGCGCTGCCGCAGCAGGATCATCACGTCGCCGGGCGAGAAGGGCCGGCCGAGATCGTCCACGCCGCGGCGCGTCCAGCCGGCGAGCGTCGTGGCGATGCGCTGGGCGAGCTTGGCCGTGCCGCTGCGCCGCTCGGGCGCATCGACCGGGGTCGTCCAGGCGTCGGGCGGCTCGCCGGCATCGTTGCCGCAGAGAGGCCAGAGATCGACGCAGCCGGGGTCGCTCCGGCGCACCGTGTCGTGGATTTCGGGCCGCTCCGAGCCGTCGAAGACGAGGCCGCGCGCATGCTCCGGCAGGGCGAAGACGGCGTCGACCGCCTGCATGATGTCGGGGGCCGAGCGGAAGGAGGTGTTGAGGCTGATCGCCTCGAAACGCTGCGCGGCCTCGCGGATGCGCTGTCCGAGCTGCCGGCGCTGGGAGTTGAAGGCGGCGGGCGCGGCGCCCTGGAAGCCGTAGATCGACTGTTTCTCGTCGCCCACCACGAAGACGGTGCGTGGGCGCGGCCCCGCCTCGCGGCCCTCGGCGCTGAACTCGTCGGCGAGCTGGCGCAGGATCGCCCATTGCGCATCGCTGGTGTCCTGCGCCTCGTCGAGCAGGATGTGGTCGATGCCGGCATCGAGCTTGTAGAGCACCCAGGCCGCCTCGACCCGCGTCAGCAGCGAGCGCGTCCTGGCGATCAGGTCGTCATAGTCGAGCAGCGAGCGCTCGCTCTTCTGGCGCTGATAGGAGGCGAGCATCCGCGTCACCAGCAGCGCCAGCGCATGGCTGCGGTCGCGGATCGCGATCGCGTTGAGGCGATCGATGGCGCCGCAGAGCTCGGTTTCGAGCTCGTCCAGCGCGTCGCTCGCAGGCGGCTGCAGGCGCGTCTTGTCGGAGCGGCCGCGCACATCGGCATGAACCGCCTGCGCCTTGGTCAAAAGCCCCGAGCGACAGAGTTCGACGGGGTCGTCGCCCTGCCCCTTCAGGGCGCGGCGCAGGATCTCGGCGGCATCCTTCTGCGTCTTCGATCCGCCCGACAGCGCCGCGACCAGCCCCTCCAGGCCCGCAGCCTGCGCCAGCCAGCCCTCGAAGCCGCTCCGCACCGTCTCGGCCGACAGCTCCGGCGCGATCCCGAGCACGGCGGCGATGCCGTCGCGCATCTCGCCGGCATCGCGGGCGCGGCCCTCCGCGTCGTTGAACAGGGTTCGCTGGCGCAGCGCCTCCTGCATCATCGCGTCAAACGTGTCCTGGGCCGCCTGGCGGGCGAGCAGGTCGAGCGCCTGCGCCTCCGCGCCCTCAGGAGCAGCCGCCACCAACCGCAACAGCTCGCGCCGCGCCTCGCGCAGCATCTCGGCCTGGGCGAGGTCGTCGGCGACCTCGAAGCGCGGCGGAACATTGGCTTCGAAGGGCGCCGATTGCAGCACCCGGGTGCAGAAGGCGTGGATCGTCTCGATCTTCAGCCCGCCCGGCGTCTCCAGCGCCTGCGCGAACAGGCGCCGCGCCGCTGCGAGGCTGTCGCGTGAGGGCGCCTTGCCGGCCAGATTGGTCAGCACCGCGACCAGTTCCGCCTCCGGCAGCGTCGCCCAGGCGCTCAGTGCCGCGAAGACGCGGTTGGCCATATTGGCGGCGGCGGCCTTGGTATAGGTGATGCAGAGCAGGCGCCCGGGCGCCACGCCGTCGAGCAAAAGCCGCAGTACGCGGTTGACCAGCACATAGGTCTTGCCCGAGCCGGCATTGGCCGAGACCCAGGCGCTGAGCCGCGGATCGGCCGCCAGCGTCTGGTTCTGCTGGGTGAGCGGCGGGACGATCCAGCCGGGCTTCATGCCCCGTCCCCCTCGTCGCCCTCGGAGGCGGCGGCCCATTCCTTGACCCGCGCCAGATGGTCATAGGGCGAGGCGAACTTGATGTAGTCGGGCGCACGGCGCGAGACGAAAGCCTCGCGGCCGCTGCGCAGCGCCTCGACATGGGCCAAAAGCTTGTCGAGATGGCGGCTCGCCACATCCGCCAGGCTCTCGCCGTCGAACGCCAGCGGCTTGTCCCTGGCCCAGGCCTTCGGGTCGTGATGCAGCTTCATGTAGAGCACGGCCTCGACCGGGGTGGGGCCGACCGCGCCCTCGAAGCCGGCGCGCGCCGCCAGCTCCGCCTCCAGCGTCAATTGCGGCGCAAACCCCTTCTCGACCTGCGCCTGGCTCGGCGGGGCGCCGGTCTTGAAGTCGATGATGCGAACCGTCGGTTCCCGCGTGATCTCGACCCGGTCCGCCTTGCCGCTGAGCCGCAGCGTCGCGCCGTCGGAGAGCGGGAAGCGATGGCCGGTGAAGACCTCGACCGCGATGCGCGCCAGCGCGCCGCGCCGCCGCTCCTCCCAGGCGATGAAATGGCGGGCCGTCAGCAGGAAGCGTGGCCACCAGAAGGCCCGCACCTCCGGCGCGTCGGCGAAGCGCCGGAACGCCTGCTCGCCGATCGCGATCAGCCGACCATAAGCGTCGGCCGGCAATTGCTCGGGATAGGTGGCGGCGAAGGTCTCGACGATCTCGTGCAGCAGGCTGCCGCGATCCTGCGCGCTCGGGTCCTCGACCAGCCCGTCGAGCGCGTCGAGCTTCAGGATCTTGCGGGCATGGATCTGGTAGGGATCGCGATAGAGCGTCTCGACATCGGTGACGCTGAGCGAGAGCGGCTGCAGCGCCCGCGGCGGTTTCGGCGCGGGCCGGCCGACCGGTCGTACCGGGGCCGGTGCCGAGAGCCGGCCGGCCAGCGCCGTCAGCCGCTTCCCCTGCGCCAGCGCCTCGCCCCAGACGGGCGCTGGCGTCACCGCCTGCAGCCGCTGCCAGAAGCGCGAGGCGATCGTCTCGGACTCGCCGGCCTTGCGCGCCCGCGTCAGCGTCACGCAGGGCGCCGCCAGCGCCATCGCGAAGTCGTGCGCGGTCTGGCCGACGCGGCGCTCCGGCGGCGACAGGCCGAGTTCGGCGCGCATCGGCCGGTTGATGAAGGCGTCGGTCGTGGTCTGTGGCGGCCAGACGGTTTCGTTGAGTCCGCCGAGCACGACATGGTCGGCCTCGAGCAGGCGCGCCTCAAGCAGGCCCCAGATCCGCACGCGCGGATGGCCGCCGCCGCCGCGCTTGACCACGCGCTCGGCTAAAAGCCCGTCCAGGATCGCGACGACATCGGCGGGCCGGCCGCCTTCGGGCATGTCGGACTGCGCGGCAGAGAGATCGTCGAAGAGCCCGGCCAGCGCCTCGCCATCGGCGTCGCGGAAGGCACAGGCCTGACCGTCCTCGTCCAGGCTGACGGCCTCGACCGTGGCACGCGCCGAGGCCGTCATCGCCGCCAGCGACGGCGCCTGCAGGAACAGCGCCTCGAGCAGCGGCGAGAAGGCGGTGCCGAGCGCCGCCAGCACGGTCGCCGCCGCCGCGGCATCCGCGTCGCCCAGGCGCTTGCGCGGACCCGGCGCATGGCGTGCTTCGCGCAGCTCGCTCCAGCGTTCGAGTTGTTCGTTGAGGCCGGCCAGTCCCCGCCCGATGCTCTCGCCCCGCCACAGCCCGATCTCCAGCGCCGAGGCGCCGCGCGCCGTCTCCTCGCGCGGCAGCCCGAGCCGGCAGAGCGGATGGGCGAGCAGCGGCACGAGGCTTCCCGGCGTCATCTGCGCCAGCGCCGCCTCCAGCACGAGCCGCAGCAGCGAGCCCGCCGGCCAGCGCGCCAGCGGCAGGCCGGCCGAATCATCGACCGTGATGTCCCAGCGCCGGAGTTCCACCGTGACCCGCTCGGCGAGGCCACGATCGGGCGTGATCAGCGCCGCCTGCCGGCCGGGCATCTCCAGCGTCTCGCGCAGCGCGACCGCGACCGCCAGCGCCTCCTCGCGCTCGTCGGCCGCCTCGACGAGGCGCAGGTCGCGGAAGGCAAGCTCCGCTTCAGCCGTCGGAAGGCGCTCGCGCAGATCGGCCCAGCTCTGCGTCACCGAGGCCGGCAGCATCGCCTCGCGCAGCAGTTGCGTGCGGGCGCCATGCGCGGCATCGGGCTCGGCGAGCGCACGCACATCGGCGCGTGTCGCCTGCAGCGCGTCGAGCAGGTGATGCAGCGCCGCCTGCGGATGCGATGGGGCGGGCTCCTCCGCGATCGCCCGCCAGGCCTCGTCGGAGAGGTCGAGATCGAGCCCCGGCAGCACCACCGCGCCATTGGGCAGCCGCGCGATCGCCGCGAGCAGCCGTGCGGTCGCAGGGACCGTGCCGGTCGAGCCGGCGGCGATGATCGGCCCCGTCACCGCGCCCGAGAGCAGCCGCTCGCGCTCGGCGGCGAGCATGCGGTTGCGGAAGGTCGCGGGGTCGCAGGCGCCGCGCTCGCTCAGGATGGTCGGCCAGGCGCCGCCCAGGATCGACAGGAACTCGGCATTGAGCTGCCAGATCTTGTCGAACCGGGCCGCGTCGAGCCGCCCGAGCCGTTCGACCGCGGCGTCCTCCGTCTGCATCTGGTCGAGGAGCGCAGCGAGGTCGCCGGCCAGCCCATAGGCCTCGGCCAGCGTCGCCGGCACCAGCGAGGGTTCTGCGGGATCGAGCCGCAGATGGCTGCGATTGGCGCTGCGTCCCCAGGCGTCGACGAGGCGGGTCAGGATCATCCGCCGCGCCAGCGGGTCGATCGGCGCGACACGGTCCTCGGCCAGCGCCCCGGCGCCGATCAGCGCCGTCTCGGCTTCGTCGACATCGCCCAGCGGCAGGATCCGCGGCAGCAGCAGCGGCGCGCCGCCGAGCTTGTCGGAGAGGCAGGCGGCGAAGGCCCGTGCCGCCCGTCGCGTCGGCAGATAGAGCGTCACCCGCGCCAGCGCGGCAGGGTCCTCGGGGTCGTGGACGCGCCCGAACCGGCCCTCCAGCATCGCCTGCGCCAGCACCTCCAGGAAGGGTGCCCCGGCGGGAATCGTGAACAGGTTGAGTTCAGCCATCGGCTCGCGCGGGCGCGGCCTGCGCCGCCGCGAAGGCGGCCTCGGCCGGCGCGATCGCCTCGGGCGTGCCGACATGCAGCCATTGCCCGTCGAGCACGAGCCCGTGCAGCCGGCCCGCCGCAATGGCGCGGTCGAACAGCAGGTTCAGCGAGAACGGCCCCTCGGGCGTGTCCGCGAACAGGTCGGGCTTCATGATGGCGACACCGGCATAGACGAAGGGTGCGCTGTCGGCGCTGCCGCGCCGTGTCAGCAGCCCGTCCGCAGCCTTGAAGAAATCGCCGCGCCCGTCGAAGCCGACGCTGCCCTCGCGTTGCGCGAGCAGCAGCAGCATGTCCATCCGCGCGGCATCCCAGCCCCGCGCCATGGCCTGCATCGCCGAGCCGCCGCTCTCGCTCCAGAGCGAATCCGAATTCACATGGAAGAAGGGCTCAGGTCCCAGCAGCGGCAGCGCCTTCTTCACCCCGCCGCCGGTCTCCAGCAGCAGTGCGCGCTCGTCGGAGATGGTGATGCGCGGCGCGCTGCGGCCGGCCAGATGCGCCTCGATGAGGCTCGCCAGATGATGGACGTTGACGACCGCATCCTCGACGCCGGCTTCAGCCAGCCGGTCGAGCGCATGGTCCAGCATCGGCTTGCCGCCGATGCTGACGAGCGGCTTGGGCAGCGTGTCGGTGATCGGCCGCATCCGCTTGCCGAGCCCTGCCGCCAGCACCATGGCGCGGCGGATCGGTTGGGAATGGGCCTGCGTCACGCGAATCTCCCTTGATGGCGCGCACGCTAGCAGATGTGCGGGCGACAACCACTCTCAGCTCTCATCCTGAGGAGCGGGCAGAGCCCGCGTCTCGAAGGATGGTCCAGTGAGTTCAGGAGCCTCCTGAAGCATCCTTCGAGACGCCGCTGACGCGGCTCCTCAGGATGAGGGCGCGGTCTTGCAGGCCGCCTCCTCACCCCACCTCGAACAGCTTCGGCAGATGGGCCTGGTACCAGCCCTTGAGCTCGGCCAGCGCCGGGTGCTCGAGGTTGCGGCGCAGATAGGCCTCGATGCGCGGCAGGTGCTTGAGATAGGCCGGCTTGCCGTCGCGCTTGTCGAGCCTCGCGAAGATGCCGGCGATCTTGGTGTTGCGCTGCGTGCCGAGGATCGCATAGGCGCGGGCAAAGCCGGCGAGGTCGAATTCGGGGTCATCCGCCCGCCGCGCCTGGCCGTAAGCCGCGAGCAGTCGCAGCTCCAGCGCGGCGGGCACGTCGATGCGCGCATCCTGCCCGAGCGAGGCGAGGTCGTAGGCGGGGTGGCCGATGACCGCGTCCTGGAAGTCGATCAGCCCGAGCTTGGCATGGCCGTCCCGGCCGGGCAGCCAGATCAGATTGGGCGAGTGGAAGTCGCGCAGCGTCCAGGTGCCCGGCGCCTCCAGGATCTCATCGAGGAGACGATTCCAAATCCGGGAAAACTCCGCCTGCGCCACCGCCGGCAGCGTCATGCCCGCGATATGCGGCGCGTACCAGTCGAGCAGCAGTTCGGTCTCGATCGCCAGCGCCCCACGGTCGTAATCGGGCAGGACATGGTCGCGCCCCTCGGCCACGGGCAGGATCGTCGGCAGGGTGTGGCGGTGCAGATCCGCGAGCAGCCGGGCCGCCGCCTCGTAGCGCTCGGGGATCGGGCCATCGCCGTCGATCACGCCCTCGCTGCCGAGATCCTCGATCAGCAGCAGCCCCGTCGTCAGGTCCTGCGCATAGATCTCCGGCGCCGAATAGCCGAGCGAATGCAGCCCGCGATCCATCGCGACGAAGGCGTCGACGTTTTCGGCGAGATGGGCGATCGCGCTGTAGGGTTTGCCGAGCCGGATCGCCGGCCCATCCGGGCGCGGCGGCGAGATCATCAGCACGGCGCTGCTGCCATCAGGCCGCGTCAGCCGCTCATAGGCGCGGCTCGAGGCGTCGCCCTGCATATAGTCGCGGCGGGCATCGTCCCAGCCGGCCTCGTCGATCAGCCGGCGCGTCGCGATGGCGATGGCGAGACGCTGGCGCCAGAGCACGCCGCCCGACAGATCCGCGATGCGGCCGGTTTCCGGGTTCGCGGGATCGACGTCGAGCACGATGTCGAGCCGGCGTCCGCCGGGCAGGCGGGCTCCGGCGCGATCGGGCCATTCCACCAGCAGGATCAGCCGGTCGAGCTCTTCGACGAGGCCGATATCGTCGAGTTCGTCGGGCGAGCGGACGCGGTAGAGGTCGGCATGGAGCACGGACCCGCGCGGGGTCTCGTAGCTCTGGACGAGGGTGAAGGTCGGGCTCGGCGCCTCCAGCCCCGGGTCTTCCGCGAGTTCGCGCAGGATCGCCCGTGCCAGCATCGACTTGCCCGCCCCGAGATGGCCTGACAGGGCGACGATGTCGCCCGGCTTCAGGATGGCGGCGAGATCGGCGGCCAGGCGCAGCGTCGCCGCCTCGTCGTCGAGATGCAGGCGGTGTGTGCCGGCCCGGGAAACCTCGTCCGTCATTCGGCGGCATCCGACAGCGGCAGCCCTGCCGCGGGGAAGACCGCGGTCACGCGCGTGCCGCGGCCCGGCGCCGAGTCGAGCTCGACACGGCCGCCATGCAGCTCGACGATCGAGCGGACGATCGAGAGGCCCAGGCCCACGCCGCGATGGCTGGAGCCGAGCGAATGGCTCTCGAAGCGGTCGAAGACCTTCTCCTTCACCTCGGCGGGAATGCCGCGGCCCTGATCGGCCACGGTGATGCGGATATGACCTTCGTCGCGCACAGCGCTGACGGTGATCGTCTGCCCGGGGGAAGAGAAGCCGATCGCGTTGGAGATCAGGTTGAACAGCACCTGCCGCAGGCGCTTGCCGTCGGCGCGCAAAGGCCCGGCCTCGGGCGCGATCACGACCTTGAGCTCCAGCTTGCTGTCGGTGAGGCGGTCATGCAGCCCCGCCGCCGCCTGCGAAATCGTGTCGGCCACGTCGACCTCCTCGAGGTCGAGTTGCAGGGCGCCGTTGTCGATCGTGGCGAGGTCGAGAATGTCGTTGATGATGGCGAGCAGCGCGCCCGACGAGCGCACGATATGGGAGGTGTAGTCGCGCTGCTTGTCGTTGAGGGCGCCGACGGCTTCCGTGCCGAGCAGCTGTGCGAAGCCGATGATGTTGGTGAGCGGCGAGCGCAGCTCGTAGGAGACGTGGTGGACGAAATCCTCGCGCAGGCGGGAGACCTTCTCCAGCGCCTCGTTCTTTTCGGTCAGCGCCCGCTCGACATTCACGCTGGCGGTGACGTCGGCGAAGGAGATCAGCGTCGCCCCGTCCGGCAGCGGCGCCGCGGCGCAGTCGAGAACCGTGCCGTCGCGCCGTTCCATCCGGCAGACATAGTCCTCGCGCGCATCGCGCACGCCGGTGACGGCGCTCTGCAGCTCGCGCCAGATCTCGTCCTGCGGGAAAAGCGGGCGGCACAGCCGCACCACTTCGTCGATATGCGGGGCGGCGGCGGCGAGGTCGGGCTTGATCCGCCAGGATTGGGCGAAGGCCGGGTTGGAGAGCTTCAGGCGCCCGTCCGAGCCGAACACGGCGACGCCCTCGCGCAGCGAATCCAGCGTCTCGCGCTGGGTGCGCGACAGCGCGTTGAAGCGCGATTCCAGCGTGAAGCGCTCGGTCACGTCGTCGAGCAGATAGGTCACGCCGCCCTGCGGGTTGGGGCTGGCGACGACGTGGATCGTCCGCCCGTCCGGCAGGTACCACCAGTCCTCGTTCGCCCGCGTCGCGGTGTAGGCCGCCTGCACGCCCGCCTTCCAGCTGCGGTAGTCGCCCAGTTCCGGAAGGCGCCGTTCCGAGCGCAGCCGGTCGAGGATCTCGCCGTCGCTGGGATGGCCGTCGAGGAAGGCCGGATCGAGCGACCACAGGCTCTCGAAGCCGGCATTGCGGTAGACCAGCCGCTGCGAGGCGTCGAACACCGCCACCGCCGTCTTGAGCCGGTCGAGCGTGCGGACATGCGCGTCCATCTGGCGCTGCAGATCGGTCCGGACCGCCTCCAGCTCGCTCATGTCGGTGGCGATGCCGGCGAAGCCCGTCGGCGTTGCGATTTCGAGGATGTCGAGCGTGCGGCGCTGTCCCGCGATCACGGCCGGGGCGCGGGCGGTGAAGGTCCGTCCCTCGCGCCTCGCCTTGGTGGCGGCCTCCCGCTCGCTGCGGTCGAGCAGCTCGACCCCGCCCTTGACGGCCTCGCTGCCGTCGGCGACCTCGACGGCGCGCGCATAGGCGGCATTGCACCAGCTCAGCCGGCCCTCGGGATTGCGGGTCCAGGCCGGCTGCGGCAATCCGCCGAGCAGCCCGGCCAGGGCCTGGTGCTCGGTCCCCAGCCGCTCCAGGTCGCTCTGCAGCGCCATCACCCGGGCACGCTCGCCCGTGACTTCCCGGAAGCGGATGACGGCGCGCCCTGCGACCGGCCGGCCCTCGACATCGATGAACGGGCCGGTCTTGCTCCGCAGCGTCATGCCGAAGGATTCGCCCCGGTCCTTCAGCGCGTCGGTGGCGAGTTCGAGCTTCTTGGCATCCGCCGGGGGAGCCCAGGCACCATAGGCCAGCGCCAGCGTGGCGCCAGGCGCGCCGAGGAAGCCGCTGTCGCCTTCGAAGACGGGCTCGTTATGGCGGCCCGCCCAGCTCACCACGACCTGGGGGTCACTCGCGAGCAGTGCGGTCAGCCGGTCGTGCTGGCCACGCGTCGCCTCCAGCTCGCCGGCGAGCGCCGTCTCGCGGCGATGCCAGCGCGCCCGCTCGCGGACATAGACCAGCGACGTCGTCGCGGCGAAGACCGTGAGCCCCGCGAGCACCACCGAAAGCGCCCCGGTGCTGAAGACCTCCTGTTTCAGGGGCGCCAGCCAGCCGCCTTGGGCGAGCGCGGACGTCGGCAGCTGGCTGGCCGCGAGCCCCGGCAGAAGCCCATGTCGGCCCCAGCCGCCGCGGCTCCGTTCCTGTCGGCTCGACCTGGTCATCCTGCGTCCGTCTTCTCTGTGGGCGGCACCGTGCCGCCGCATCCGCTGTCAGGCCCGAGCGGGCGCCGAACGGCAGCGAGCCGTCCCCTGAGCCGCTTCGAAAGGCCCCTGACGCACGCCTGCCACCACACCGATACTTGCGGCTCGACCCGGCCCGCGCAGGGCGCGGGAAGCCGAATCAGCCCCACTCTAATCACCCGTGGAGTCCGGCAGGAAGTGCTTAATGGAGGGTAAATCGGGCGGGTCCCGGTCGCGGCCGGGCGCGGCGGGACAGCCGTCAAGCTGTAGGGGGCGTGGGCTGCCGGCGACTCTATTAGTAGCGGCTGATGCGGAAAGGACTCAGGCCGCGGGCCAAAGAAAAAGGCCCGGCGCGAACGCCGGGCCTCCTGCCGTCCGATTGGTGCCGGATGTCAGTAGCGGTACAGCTCGGGCTTGAACGGGCCGGTCTGCGAGACGCCGATGTATTTCGCCTGCTGGTCGTTCAGGACGGTCAGCTTGGCGCCGACCTTGGCGAGGTGCAGCGCGGCGACCTTCTCGTCGAGGTGCTTGGGCAGCGTGTAGACCTTGTTCTCGTACTTGGCGTGGTGGTTCCAGAGCTCGACCTGGGCCAGCGTCTGGTTCGAGAACGAGCAGGACATCACGAAGGACGGGTGGCCGGTCGCGTTGCCGAGGTTCACCAGGCGGCCTTCCGACAGCAGGATGATGCGCTTGCCGTCGGGGAACTCGATCTCGTCCACCTGCGGCTTGACGTTGTCCCACTTGAAGTTCTTCAGCCCGGCGACCTGGATCTCCGAGTCGAAGTGGCCGATGTTGCAGACGATGGCGCGGTGCTTCATGTCGCGCATGTGGTCGACGGTGATGACGTCGAGGTTGCCGGTGGCGGTGACGAAGATGTCGGCGCGCGGAGCGGCGTCCTCCATGGTCACGACCTCATAGCCCTCCATCGCCGCCTGCAGCGCGCAGATCGGATCGACTTCGGTGACCATGACACGGCAGCCGGCCTGGCGCAGCGAGGCGGCCGAGCCCTTGCCGACGTCGCCATAGCCGGCGACGACCGCGACCTTGCCCGACATCATGACGTCCGTGCCGCGGCGGATGGCGTCGACGAGCGACTCGCGGCAGCCATACAGGTTGTCGAACTTCGACTTGGTGACCGAGTCGTTGACGTTGATCGCCGGGAAGGGCAGGCGGTTCGCCTTGGCGAGCTCATAGAGGCGGTGCACGCCGGTGGTGGTCTCTTCCGAGACGCCCTTGATCGCGTCGCGGGTCTTGGTGAACCAGCCCGGATTGGCCTTCAGCTCGCGCTTGATCAGCGCAAAGAAGATCGTCTCTTCCTCGTTGCTCGGCTTGTCGAGGAACTCGGTCTTGCCGGCTTCGGCCTCGGCGCCGAGGATGATCAGCATGGTCAGGTCGCCGCCGTCGTCGAGGATCATGTTCGGCGTACCGCCGTCACCCCAGGTCGCGGTCTTCAGTACGTACTCCCAGTACTCCTCCAGCGTCTCGCCCTTGATGGCGAAGACGGGGGTGCCGGTCGCGGCGATCGCGGCGGCGGCGTGGTCCTGGGTCGAGAAGATGTTGCAGGACGACCAGCGTACATCGGCGCCGAGTTCCTTCAGCGTCTCGATCAGCACGGCGGTCTGGATGGTCATGTGCAGGCAGCCGGCGACGCGGGCGCCCTTGAGCGGGAACTTGCCCTTGTGCTCCTCGCGGATGGCCATCAGGCCCGGCATCTCGTCCTGGGCCATGTTGATTTCCTTGCGGCCATATTCCGCGAGGCTGATGTCCTTGACGATGTAATCGGTTGTCGACACGGGGCGTGCTCCAGCTGGTCTTCGAATGATGGGCGGGTCCATAGCAGCGCCCACGCCCAAAGGCAATCAAAGATATAAAGATGTCTTTATGTGATCGGTCGAAAGGGAGCGGTCTGTCGATTTTGTGACGTATGGTCACACTGCGCCCGGCCGCACTTCGACCCAATGGATCACTCGCGGATTGGATTGAGGTAAGAGCGCTTCGACCGCGCGCGGGCAGCCGCAGATCGCGTGAAGGCCTACTCGCCCTCGCCGAACCGATCCGCTACGAGGGCCTCCAGCGCCTTCAGCGCCTCTGTCGCCTCACGCCCCTTCGCGACCACGGTGATCGTCGAGCCGATGCCGGCGCCGAGCGTCAGGATACCCATGATCGAGGTCGCGCCGACCGTCTCGCCACAGCGGGTGACGGTGATGTCGGCGTCGAAGGCGGAGGCGCATTGCACGAATTTCGCCGTGGCGCGGGCGTGCAGCCCCTTCTTGTTGACGATCTGGAACTCGCCATAGACGGCGCCCGCGGGGATCTCGACCTCAGGGCAATCGCAGTCGTCGATCTCCTGCCTGTCGTCCACGGCAGCGATTCCTTACTTCCCTGCCAGGACCCGGCTGGCGACGGTGATGTATTTGCGGCCCGCATCCTGCGCGCTGGTCACGGCCTCGTCGAGGGTCTTGTCCTCGCGCACGCTGGCGAGCTTGATCAGCATCGGCAGGTTGACGCCCGCGACGACGTCGATGCGGCCGGGCTCCATCACCGAGATGGCAAGGTTGGAGGGCGTCCCGCCGAACATGTCGGTCAGGACGATCACGCCCTTGCCCGTCTCGACCTGCTCGACCGCCGCGATGATGTCGCGGCGACGGCCTTCCATGTCGTCATCGGGGGCGATGGCGATGGTAGCGAGATGCTGTTGGGGGCCGACGACGTGTTCGAGCGCGGCCCGGAATTCCGTGGCCAGATGCCCATGCGTCACGAGGACCAGTCCGATCATTCACTATGGCACCGGAGAGCGCTTTCGGCGCCCGGACAAGGTGGCGGTTTATGCGGCAGGTGCGAAGGATAGGCAAGCGGCCCGCTTCGAACTCGTCGAATTTTCGACATCAGCTGCCATCGCCGAACAGCTGCAGGGCCGCCAGGATCAGGCGTTCGTCGCCGCTACGCCCCGCGACCGTCAGCCGCGGCAGGTCGATGCCCTCGAGCCGGTCCACCAGATCCTCCGGCTGCGGCATGCGCGCCGGTTCGGTGCCGGCGATGTCGACGATCAGCCTCACGACCACGGCCGGTTGATGGGGCTCGGGCGTCAGCCCCAGCCCGCGCCGCTCGATCAGGCCGTCGAGCGGTGCGACCGGCCGCGCCAGCAGGCGCGCGCCATGCGCGCTCAGCGCGGTCCGGTCGTCGGCGACCAGCCGCGCGAAGCGGCCCTCCCGGCGCGCGGCGTCGATCAGGGCGAGCCCGAGGCTCGACTTGCCGGCCCCCGAGGCGCCGCGGATCAGCACCCCGCCCTCTCCGATCGCGACCGTGGTCGCGTGAATGCGTGCGTTCGGCATGCCCGCCTCAACTCGTCTGCGGCAGGGCGGGGAGGCAGACGGTGAAGCGCGCACCCAGGCGGGGCGGCACGCCGTCGGGCCCGGCCGGGCCGAGGCGGTTCTCCGCCCGGATCGTGCCACGATGCGCCTCGACGATTTGGCGCGAGATCGACAGGCCGAGTCCGGAATTCTGGCCGAAACCCTCGTTTGGCCGGTCGGTGTAGAAGCGCTCGAAGATTCTCTCCAGCGCATGCGGCTCGATCCCGGGCCCACCATCCTCGACCGTGACGAGAACCTCGTCGCCGACCCGCGAGAGCATGACACGCACAGGCTTGTCCGGCGGCGAGAAGGACCGGGCATTGTCGATCAGGTTGACGATCACCTGGCCCAGTCGCGAATCGTGGCCGAGTACGATGAAGCCGTCGCGCCCGCCCGGGCGCTGACCGCGACGCTCGGTGACGAGTTCGATCAGGGGCTGGCCCTCGCGGCGGGTCTCGTTCTGGGCCGAGACCACCGTCTCTAGGATCTGGCCGAGATCGACCGGGCCGGCATCGTTGCGGGCGAGTTCGGCATCAAGCCGCGAGGCGTCGGAAATGTCGGAGATCAGCCGGTCGAGGCGGCGCACATCGTGCTGGATCACGGCCAGCAGCCGCCCTCGGGACTCGTCGGATTTCGCCCGCGGCAGGGTCTCGACGGCGCTGCGCAGCGAGGTCAGCGGGTTCTTGAGCTCATGCGCCACATCGGCCGCGAAACTCTCGATCGCCTCGATGCGGCTGTAGAGCGCCTTCGTCATCTCGCGCAGCGAGCCGGAGAGATGGCCGATCTCGTCGTGGCGGCCGCTGAAATCGGGGATCTGCTCGCGCGATTTCACGCCGCGGCGCACCCGCTGGGCGGCGTCGGCGAGCTTGCGGATCGGTTCGGCGATGGTCCCGGCCAGCAACACCGACAGGACGATCATGACCCCCGCCGAGATCGCAAACACCCGGAAGATCGCGTAGCGCTCCGAGACGATGACGGCGTCGATGTCGCCGCCCTGTGTCGACAGCAGCAGCGCGCCCTTGACCGTCCGGAAGCGCTGGACCGGCACCGCGACCGATACGATGGTCTGGCCGCGCGTGTTGACGCGCACGACACTGGCCGGCGAACCGTTCAGCGCGCGTGCGACCTCCGGATAGGACTTGCCGTTGGCGTTTTCGAAATCGTCATAGACCGGCACGTCGGCGCGGCCGAGCCGGTTCCGGAACAGGTTCCAGGTCCGCTCCATCAGCGGCGTCTCGTCCGGCTCGCCGACGCGCGGCAGGTCGAGCCGCAGCACGTCGCCGCGCGAATAGAGGCTGCGGGAGTCCAGGGTCAGCAGCCCGTCCCGGTCGTAGATGCGCGCCCGCGTCTTGGTCGGCGTGACCAGCCGGCGCAGCAGCGGCGCGACCTTTTCGGGGTTGATCGAGAAGTCGAGCGGGTCTTCGGCGATGCCGGCGCTCTCGCCCGCCTGCAGTTGCAGCAGCTTGTCGGGATCGATGGTGATCGCGTCGGTCTCGACCGTGGCGGAGGCGGCGATCGCGCCAGCGATGATCTCCCCCTGCGTGAGCAGGCTCTGGACGCGCGATTCGATCAGGCTCTCGCGGAACTGGTTGAGATACAGAAACCCGACCAGGAGCGCGACGAGCCCGCCGAGATTGAGCACGACGATGCGCCGGGTCAGGCTGGAGGCGGCGCCGGACGAAATCGCCCGCAGGCTGCGCCGTGCGAAGGCGGCCAGCCGCTGCCGCAGCGCCGGGCGCCGTGCGCCGCCGCCGACCTCCGCCCTGCGCTCCTCGTCGATCGTCGCCATGGGTCTGGAACGCTGCTGTCCTGCCGTCGGGCCTGGCGGCGTCGCCCGTCGCGCGGCCTCCGGACGAGGCCGTGCGTTCGAACGCTCGGGGCTCAGCCTTCCTTGAACCGGTAGCCGACGCCGTACAAGGTCTCGATCATGTCGAAATCGGCATCGACCTGGTTGAACTTCTTGCGCAGCCGCTTGATGTGGCTGTCGATGGTGCGGTCGTCGACATAAACCTCGTCGTCATAGGCCGCATCCATCAGCGCGTTGCGGCTCTTCACCACGCCCGGCCGTTGCGCCAGAGACTGCAGGATCAGGAACTCGGTAACGGTCAGCGTCACCGGCTCGCCCTTCCAGGTACAGGTGTGGCGCTCCGGGTCCATGCGCAGCAGGCCGCGCTCCAGCGCCTTGGCGTCCTCGCCCCGCGGGGCCGCCGCCGGGTCCTTGGCGCCGGAGCGCCGCAGGATCGCCTTGACGCGCTCGACCAGCAGGCGCTGCGAGAACGGCTTCCGGATGAAGTCGTCGGCGCCCATCTTGAGCCCGAAGAGTTCGTCGATTTCCTCGTCCTTGGACGTCAGGAAGATCACTGGCAGGTCGGACTTCTGGCGCAGCCGCCGCAGCAGCTCCATCCCGTCCATGCGCGGCATCTTGATGTCGAAGATCGCGAGGTCGGGCGGATTCTGCTTCAGTCCGTCCAGCGCCGAGGCGCCGTCCGTATAGGTCATGATGCGGTAGCCCTCGGCTTCGAGCGCGATCGAAACCGAGGTGAGGATGTTGCGGTCGTCATCGACCAGCGCAATGGTTGGCATAAGCTCTTTGTCTCTTGGCCGTGTTGCAATGACTGAGGTCCACTCCCGCGAGAGAGCGGCTAAACCGTGGCCGCAATCTAGCGACGGCGGGGCGGTTTGCCTATGTCCCCGTCACAGAAAGACCCGACAGGACCATTCGTTCCATGACCACGTCTCCCGCCGCGCAGGAAAAGCGCGAGGATCCGATCCGCCCGACCGACGATGGAGCGCGCGCACTCGCCAAGACCTTGCTGCGCGGTGCGCGGTTCGGATCGCTGGCGACGCTGGGGCGGGACGGCCACCCCACCGCGAGCCTCGTCAGCCTGGCGACTGACAGCGACGGCACGCCGCTGATCCTCGTCTCGGCGCTGTCGTCCCACACCGGCAATCTCGAGGCCGATCCGCGCTGTTCGCTGCTGCTGGCGCCGGGCGGCAAGGGCGACCCGCTCGCCCATGCGCGGATCACGCTGAGGCTCCAGGCGCGTCGGATCGCGCGCGAAGGCGCCGAGGGCGAGCGCATCCGACGCCGCTTCCTCGCCCGCCAGCCCAAGGCGGCGCTCTATGTCGATTTCGGCGACTTCTCCTTCTTCGCGCTCGACCTCCAGGCCGCGAGCCTCAATGGCGGCTTCGGCAAAGCCTATGAACTCCTGCCGGGTGACCTGCTCAGCGACGCCGCCGCTGCGCGCGCCATCACCGCGATGGAGGAGGGCGCGGTCGAGCACATGAACGCCGATCATGCCGACGCCATCCGCGCCTACGCCACCGGGCTGCTGAAGGCGCCGGATGGCGACTGGCGCCTCACCGGGCTCGACCCGGACGGGGCCGATCTCGCGCGCGGCGACGCGGTGCTGCGCTTGCCTTTCCCGGCACCCGTCACCGATGCGGCTTCGATGCGCCGGACTCTGGTCGAACTCGCCGCGGCGGCACGACGTCCCGCCTAGCGCCCTGATTCACCACGTCGATTCGATTTAATCGATTTAGGTGAGAATGTTCCAGGTGGAGGCTTTGCCTTCACTTGAGCCGGGTCCAACATGGCCTTAAGGGGACCGGCACCGGCCGGCACAAAGGTCGCCCGCGCGCGTTGCTCCGTTCGCGCATGTCTGCAGATCAGGCGGCTCTCCGGGCCAGCCTGCCTCGGGAGGTTCTTCTGTGAAATCCATCGGTCAGTTCAATGCCGCCCAGGGGGCGGAGACGTTCGGCTTTCGCAACCTGAAGAGCGTTTCCTGGAACCTCGAGGCCGCCCGGCTCTATGAGGAATCCCTCGCCCGGGGCGAATCCCAACTCTCGCGCGGCGGCGCCATCACCGCCGATACCGGGACCCATACCGGCCGCTCGCCCAAGGACAAGTTCACGGTGCGCGACGCACTCACCGACAAGAGCGTCTGGTGGGACAACAACAACGCGATGTCGCCGGAGCATTTCGAGACCCTGCTGGCCGACTTCATCGCCCATGCCGAAGGCAAGGACCTCTTCGCGCAGGATCTCTATGGCGGCGCCGATCCGGTCCACCGCGTCAAGGCCCGCGTCTACACCGAGATGGCCTGGCACTCGCTCTTCATCCGCAACCTGCTGATCCGCCCGGCGCGCGAGGAACTCGCCGACTACGTGCCCGAGATGACGATCGTCGATCTGCCGAGCTTCAAGGCCGATCCGGCCCGCCACGGCTGCCGCAGCGAGACCGTCATCGCGATCGACTTCACCCGCAAGATCGTCCTGATCGGCGGCTCGGCCTATGCCGGCGAGATGAAGAAGTCGGTCTTCACCTATCTCAACTTCGTCCTGCCGACCAAGGGCGTGGTGCCGATGCACTGCTCGGCCAATGTCGGCCCCGACAACGATTCAGCCATCTTCTTTGGCCTGTCGGGCACCGGTAAGACGACGCTTTCGGCCGACCCCGACCGCACGCTGATCGGCGACGACGAGCATGGCTGGTCGAAGGACGGCATCTTCAACTTCGAGGGCGGCTGCTACGCCAAGACGATCAAGCTCTCGGCCGAGGCCGAGCCGCAGATCCACGCCGCCTCGCTGCGCTTCGGCACGGTGCTCGAGAACATCGTCATGGACGAGATCACCCGCGAGGTCGATTTCGACGACGGCAGCAAGACCGAGAACACCCGCTCGGCCTATCCGCTCGACTTCATCCCCAACGCGTCTCGTACCGGCCGCGCCGGCGTGCCGAAGAACATCGTCATGCTGACGGCGGACGCTTTCGGCGTGATGCCGCCGATCGCCAAGCTCACCCCGGCGGAGGCGATGTACCACTTCCTCTCCGGCTACACCGCCAAGGTGGCCGGTACGGAGCGCGGCCTCGTCGGCGTCGAGCCGGAGTTCTCGACCTGCTTCGGCTCGCCCTTCCTGCCGCGGCACCCCTCGGAATACGCCAACCTCCTGCGCGACTTCATCGCCAAGCACCATGTCGATTGCTGGCTGGTGAACACCGGCTGGACCGGCGGGCAGTACGGCACCGGTCGGCGCATGCCGATCCGCGTCACCCGCCGCCTGCTGACGGCGGCGCTCGACGGCTCGCTCAACCGCGCCGATTTCCGCCGGGATCCCTATTTCGGTTTCGCCGTTCCCACGTCCGTGCCCGGCGTCGAGCCGCACATCCTCTATCCGGTGAAAACCTGGCAGGATAAGGCGGCTTTCGCCGAGACGGCCAAGAACCTGATCGGCATGTTCGCCAAGAATTTCGAGAAGTTCGAGGCCCATGTCGACGACGCGGTGAAGGCGGCGGCGCCGGTCAATTCACTGGCGGCGTGAGCTTAACGCTTGATCTTGGCAGGCAAAGGCTTTTCCCTTCCCCCTGGTGGGGAAGGGATAGGGATGGGGGGCGTGCCGCCTGGTGAGCGTGTTCCGATACTACTGCTGGGATGCCGCGACGCCCGCGCGTGGTCAAGTCGAGCCTGCCTTTCCGCCCCGCACCCCTAACCCCTCCCCACCAGGGGGAGGGGACTGCGCGCGACCGCATCGAATGGGAGCGTTGCAATGGCCGTCCTGATCATCCTCTTCCGCCTCCTCGCCACCCTCGTCATCCTCGGGGCCACTGCCTGGGGCTCCGGCCTGCTGCTGTTTCGCCTGACCGGCACGACCGCCACCATCGCTGCCATCGGCTTCGGCATCGCAGGACTAGGGGGCGCCTTCGGCGTGTGGAGCGGCGCAGCCCGGCTGCCGCTATCCTTCGTCATGATCTTCGTCGGCCTGCTCGGCTGGTGGAACGGCCTTACGCCTTCGCATGAACGCGCCTGGATTCCCGAGCTCGCGCGCCTGCCCTCGATCGCCCGCGAGGGCGACATCCTGACCGTGTCCAATCTGCGCAACTTCGACTGGCGCAGCGAGACGGATTACGACGAACGCTGGGAGACCCGCCGCTTTGACCTGAGCCAGCTCGAGGGCATCGACCTGTTCCTGTCCTACTGGTCGGGCGAGGCGATCGCCCATCTCCTCGTCAGCTTCCCCTTTGCCGACCAGCCGCCGCTGACCTTCTCGATCGAGGTCCGCCGCGGGAAGGGCGAGGAGTGGTCGGCGCTCGCCGGCTTCTTCCGCAGCTACGAGATGGCCTATGTCGCGGCGCCCGAGCGCGATCTCGTGGGTTTGCGCAGCCATGCTCGCAAGGAGGATGTCCGCCTCTTCCGGATCGCCGCGACACCGGCCCAAGCCCGCGACGTGCTGCTGGCCTATGTCGCCGACGTCAACGAACTGGCGGGCCGGCCGCGCTGGTACAACACGCTGACGACCAACTGCACAACGGTCGTCTACACCCTCGTCGGCTCGGTCGCCCCGGCCTGGAAATTCTCACTGCCGCTCGATCCGCGCGTGCTGCTATCGGGCTTCCTGCCCGGCTATCTCCAGCGCATCGGTGTGGTCCGCAGCGACATGCCGCTCGACGAACTGGTCCGCCAGGCCCGCATCGGCGAACGGGCGCGGGCGATCTCGCTCGACGATCCCGACTTCTCGAAGAAGATCCGCGAGGGCGTGCCGGCGGCGCGTCCCTGATACCGCGCGTTCAGATCGCCGCGCCGTCGCTGGCCGTGTCCGCGCCGAATCCGAAGCGGATCGAGCTGCGATATCGGCCGCCGCCGCGCGGCCGCGTTCGCGCCAATGCTCCCTCCATGGCCTCGCCCGGAAAAGTACGGATTGACAGAGGCAGAAAAGGAATTTCTATCCGAATGTAGCATGACGCTACCGAGGGGATGAATTATCCCTCAATTGGGCTCAAGAAGTATAATATTCTATTCAAGCGGGATGTCAGAGCATGGATGCGATCGATCGAAAAATCCTCACCGTTCTGCAGGATGACGCCGACATCTCGATCGCCGAATTGGCCGATCGCGTCGGCCTGTCGCAGACGCCCTGCTGGAAGCGGATTCAGAAGCTCGAGCAGGCGGGCGTCATCCTCAAGCGCGTCGCGCTGGTCGCGCCGGAGACGATCGGATTGGGGCTGACGGTTTTCGTCCAGATCGAGACGGCCGACCATTCCGGCCCCTGGCTCGCGAAATTCGCGCAGCTGGTCTCTGCCATGCCGGAGGTGATGGAGTTCTATCGCATGGCCGGGGATGTCGATTACATGCTGCGCGTCGTCGTCGCCGACATGTCGGCTTATGACGGCTTCTACAAGAGGCTGATCGAGACGATTCCCTTGAAGAACGTCACCTCCCGCTTCGCCATGGAGCGGATCAAGTCGACGACAGCGTATCAGGTGCCGGACCGGCCCAAGCCGTGAGGCGGTGTCCCGCTGGCCGGCGTTCGATCTAGAGCGGAACCCGACCTGATTGAATCGGGAGGGATTCCCAAATCAAGGGTGAAGTGATTCACACTGTCTGCCGGATGGAGGCCGGCAGGCATGTCGAGAGCGCTGTCGGTCGATCTTCGGGTTC
>JAESFV010000187.1_pt1 | contig 79467 bp, 71 predicted proteins | sample 9269471 | NCBI WGS metagenome assembly JAESFV01 (sample SAMN14502647, study PRJNA617108) | algae metagenome | isolation source: Symplocastrum torsivum CPER-KK1 and co-occurring heterotrophs from... | place: USA: Central Plains Experimental Range, Colorado | collected 2001-01-01
CAATTTGGCTGATGCTTAATTTCTCAGTTTCTTGATTGGAGCGTGACACGGCTTCATCCCCTATAGCTTTACTAATAAGAATCCTACTACCTGATCTCAGCGGTAAGCTTTTTCTCGGAAATCACCTAAGGTCATCAAAACTTGGTCTTCCAGACAGATTTTCCCAGGCCGTCCAGTTTTCTTTTTTTGTTGACTATGTTGGTGAACTATTTCCACCATCTGCTTAAAAGTTTCTAGCCGGACGCCACAAAAGCGCTTAAATTCTGCTGGCTTGAGATGTTTAGCTCGTTCGTATTTCATCAGTTTTCCTTATGAATCTGTCGTGGTGAGCGCAGAAAACGGGTGAGCGATCGCCTAATTTCAGACCTCATATTACCCCAGCGACGACTTTTGCAAGAGGTCTAGTGAATGCGATCGCGTGAGACGAAGCCATAGCGACGTTAGCGAAGCGAACCGTAGGCTAGGAGCGTTAGCTAGTAGCGATTGTAAGGAGCGTCGGCGTTAGCCTAGCGCAGATCGCACTAAAGGCGCAGCCCTTAAAAGGTTCGTAAGTCTGATAGAAGTTGACAACTATTGATCGGAATGCACACATCTCACCTCTATTAAACAGATTTTTATGGCTGGACTCAAGAGCAAGTAACGCGGCTCAAAGCTCAGCAATTTCCTCAATTAGATTCAGTCAATCTGATTGAGGAAATTGAATCGTTGGGCAGAAAAGAGCGACAAGAGCTGAGGAATCAACTGGGAGTGTTGTTAGGACACCTGTTGAAATGGCAATTTCAACCTGATTTAAAGGGCGCGTTCGCCCAACTGATAACTTAAAGCCGTGCGATCGCTCTTTGGTAGTACCAACAGTATCGGAAAGTAAGTTCCGCAATGCTCTCTGCTAAAGTTGGGTTACAGCCTACCGATTAAATATTCCAGAATACTGGGTAGTTGACCCACTGACATCAAGGGTAACGATTTTCACCCTGATCGAGGAACTGTATGAAGGTGCGGAGTTCAGTGGTGCTGAGCAGATTATTTCAAGTACTTTTCCAGAGTTGACTCTGACAGTCGAGCAGATTATTTGGGCTGGGGCAATTCCTAGCGATGAAGAAAACGAATGAAAGACAATTCCTTACACAATAGCTCTGCTCACTCAGACTTGTTATTCTAGGCTTCAGTTAGAGGGATTCAAAACTAATGCCATGACATCAGGAGTAATTTATCCTCACATTGAGAAAGCGGAAGGTCAACCCGCACGGTTACAGAGGATACCGCGTGTGCGTGTCGCTCAGATTGTCATGGATTACTTGGCTTATGGTTGGTCAGTTGAAGAAATGTGCCGACAGCATCCTTATCTGACACTATCAGAAGCTCATGCGGCGATGGTGTATTACTTTGATCGCCAAGATGAAATTGATAGTGAGATTCGCACGGAATGGGAGCAAGCGCAACAGGCAAAATCTCAAGCATTACCTTCTCCTTTTTTTGTGCGAATGAAGGCAAGAGGGTTGTTGTAAGTGGCGATCGCACTCTACATGGACGTTCATGTACCTCAAGCTATTACAGATCAATTGCGTCGTCGTAGTGTAGATGTTCTCACTGCAATTGCTCTCGCCTCAGAACCAGAGAAATGGCTCAATGTGGTAGAGTACCTGCCTTTTTAGTGCGATCGCACATTGGTCGTAACAACCGCATCTGAAGAATTCCTAGTTGCAATTGACCAAGCACTGGATGATCGAGTTTGTGTGCTGCGTAGAGTAAAGCTGCTTTCAGCTCGTCCATTTCAAGGTCTGGCATTTCTTCTAAGATTTGCTCAAAACTTAAAATCTCATCCAATTCATTGTTAAAGGCAAATTCCGCTCCACTCAGCGAAGCTGAGTCAGAGCGCTTTAGTCTAAACTCCAGTAACTTACAATGATTGCAGCTGCTATTCGATTGCTCATGGTGAGTGCGAATAGTCTTTGGCTATGCAGTGGCATCTGAAACCACGCGCCGTTAAGTGAAACTTTGCATGGAAAAGGAACCTTCATGACTAAAATAATCTCTTTGTTTAACAACAAAGGTGGTGTAGGCAAAACAACTACTATTTTTAATTTGAGTGCATCACTTGCCGCAGCAGGTAAAAAGATTCTTTTGATTGATTTTGATCCTCAGTGTAATCTTTCTATTGCAACAATTGGATATGATGAATTTGCTGACTATCTTCAGAGAACAGAAGAATTTCCATTTGGAAAAACAATTCGAGCTTTTGCTCAACCATCTCTTCAACCTACTCAAAATAGCGAAAGTTACGTTACTCAGCCTAAGTATCAGAATGACACGATTAATGATAGAATTAATACAATTTATGCTCAGACTATTATAGATATAGTTCCAGGAGATTTCTGGCTTAATAGTTTTGCTGATATACTTACGGTTGGTACAGATGTAGTGCAAGGTACTGGTTTGTATAGATTCTTAGTTCCCTTTCTTTTTGTAGAACATCTTAAAAAAAATGGAAAATCTTACGACTATGTATTAATTGATTTGCCTCCATCATTTAACACACTTGTCCGTTCAGCTTTATATTGCTCGGATTATTTCTTAGTTCCTTGTACTCCTGATTCATTTTCTGCTTACTGCGTTAGCCTCATTGGCGAAGTATTACCAACTTTTATTGATGATTGGAATCAAGGAAAGCGACGTTATGAAAGTTCAAATCAATACGATAAAGTTATACCTGGAAAAGGTCAACCTAAGTTTGGTGGATGGATTTTCAACGGATTTGATACTAAAAAATATACGAGTACTGGTGAACGGAAAGAAATTGGTGCAGACAAGGCTCATTTGGATAAAATTATAGAGAAAATAAAAAATGATTTAATCCCTAAATTGGAAGGAATATCCAGTTACGAGTGTTTACCTAAGTTTATAAATACAGAACCCGTGGTAAAAATTGAAGATTTGAATGTCATGGCTTCGGAAATTCAAAAATTGAATATTCCTCTTAAATATTTATCCAGTCAACGCCCAACTATATTTTCCGCATGGTCATCTTACCAAAAGGAGTTAATGAAGAGAATGAATGCACAATACGATTTTCTAGCAAAATATATAATTAAGAACTTCGACGCTGAAAATGAGAGTTAACAGGTAATTTGTCAGAATTAATATCAAATACGCTAACGCTCTATTCTCCTCGAAGTCCACTCCCCCAAAGTTGAGGCTGCATGAGAAGCGATCGCCCCTTACTTTGTTAAGCTGCAACATCACTAGATACTGGCTCAAAATGCAGCACCATAATTTGCTCTGGACGTAAACCAAGAGATTCGTAAGTGCGTCCTGTGCGATCGCTAAATTCAACTTCAAACGCCCTACCATCGGCAAGGATTTCAACAACTGTACCCACTTGCCCACGCCACAGATTGAACTCAAGCAAATCGACCGTAAGAGCAACTACATCTAACAACTTGATTGTATCTGTCATATAAACCTCCAACTCTTACAACGGGTAGCAGGTTGTCAATCTTGGAGTATCTGAGTCATGTTCAATAATCCAACCGCTACGAACAGTGGCAACGGTGGAGTGAGCGCTTATACTGTACCTTTGCCTAAAACCACTTCAACGGCTTACTGTCGGCGTGGCGATGGCAGTAAATTGAGTATTTGTCTGCTAGTCTTGCGGGTAATCTCATTAATATCAGTTCGTTGGTCTTCTGAAAGATTCTGAACCTCGTTTAATCCCTCCACTATTCCAGCACCTCTGCGTCTAGCAGACTTATATTGATTCTGTTGCTCTGGACTCAGCAAAGCTTCGATCTGAGTAATAGCTTCAGCTTGAATTTGATTGATTCGAGACTGTTGTTGCTGAAGCGGAGAAGGGGGTTGTGGGGGACGTGGGGGTTGTGGGAATTGGGCTAAAGCTATGCTTGGAGTTGCCAAGATGATGACAGCGGCAAGGAGTGAGGTGCGATCGCGTTTCAGCATAGGTTTCTTGGAGTAAAGGCTGTTGAAATCTATCCTACCCAAGAGGTGAGGATTATCTTAACCTCATAACGTGCGATCGCCTTTGGCACTGCGTTAACGCGATCGCTACATCAACGATTGGGACTTTCTTCGCTGTTCTCTATTTCACCGCCAATTCGCTCCAATGACCAGCCACCGAAGCCAAGGGAGGGAACCTAAGTGGTTTAGGACGCATGGTTCGACTGACTCTGTGTTGAACTAAACTCTGTGCAAACCCCGGCTGGATCGACTTGAAGATTAAACAAAGCGCTATCTTCACACTGACAGCTTCCCTGACCGAAAAACTGGCATACGGCACAACAATCTTGTCCTGATGCGATCGCTTGTTGTCTTGCTTTTTGTCTAACTAAACTTTGTTGTGTTAGAGGAATCAGTCTGAGCGCTATCCCATCCCACTTGGCGAGGACTGTGCCACTTGCGGCAAATATCTGCCAACGAGGGTCAGTCTCTACAATATCTTCTGGAATGCGTAACCATGCTCCTTCTACTTCGGCTTCTATTTGAACTTCAAACTCTTGTGGCTGTTCAATCTTGGTAATTTGCGTCGCACTTAAATGATTTGGTGCTTGACCATATTCCACTTCTTCTCCCACACAGGGGATATGAATGTAGTGCTTGGACCGTAAATCCCCGCTTTTGGCAAGTTCATGCAAGGCTTCACCACTACCATGAACTAAAATCAAGTGCTTTGGATTGACCTTGTTAATCACTTGAGTCAAACCAATTTTGTCAGCATGAGCTGAAAGATTAAAGCGCTCAATCCGTGCTTTTACTGTAATCTCTTTACCATCTAATTCAACGGTATCACCCGTTTTTAGGCTTTGTAGCATTCGCCCAGGAGACTCTTCATCGGTGTAACCCGAAATAAAGATTGCTGCATTTTCTCTCTCTAGCAGCACGCCAGCATAATACACACTGGGTCCACCTGTGAGCATTCCTGAACTTGCAACTATCACACTTGGATGAGCAATTGCTAGAGGTCTTTCTTTATGAGAGCCGATTGGAATAATGGGAGGATTAGGGTTTTCATTAAAGAATGGTTCCTCTTGTTTCGCAAAGTTTTGTACTGAGGATGGGAGGAGTTCCAAATTATCTCGAAATGTATCTGTAATTGCCCGTACTAACCCATCGACATAGATAGGAATTTTTAGCTTTTTGAATAAAGCACTTGTCCGAATTGCGAGTAAAATTTCTTGGGCACGTCCCAAGGCAAAACTGGGTAGAAGAACATTTCCTCCAGCTTCAACAACAGACGCGATCGCATTCATCAATGCTGTCTCTTGATTCCTTCTTGCTGGGTGTGTATCTGCCCCATAAGTAGACTCGGTAATCAATATGTCTGCTTGAGGCAAATCGGCAAGTTTTAATCCTTCAGTCGTTCTACTAGACGTTGTATTGTAGTCCCCGGTATACAACAAACTCCTCTCTCTATACTGGAGATAAATACAAGCCGCTCCCACAATATGACCTGCATTGATAAATTGCACCTTTAATTCTGGCAGAGGTTCAAAGTAGGAGCCAATCGGCTTCGTCTCTAAACGAAACAACGTCCGTTGCAATTCATTCTCATTAAATAATTCATTTGCATCCTCATTTCTCTGTTGAACTTTTAAGCAGTCAGTTAACATCACATGAGCAATTTCACGAGTACCCGGAGTACAAATCATTGGCACGGCTGGGTAGCGGCTGTGAAAGACGGGAACAGCGCCTAAATGGTCTTGATGAGCATGAGTAATGAGGAGAAGATCTGGATTTTTGAGGTGTTCTAGTGCTGGTAATGGGTCATAGCCTTTTGGTCTTGTGCCGCAGTCCAGAACAACTTCATAGGGTCCGATGAAAACTTGAAAACAACTGGCACCAATGCCACGAGCAGCACCTAACGGTTTAACAATTAAACGTTCTGTTTCATCGTTATTAATGGGCGTGTTACTAGGCAGCTCATGGCTTTGGTTCTCTGTATGTAATGGGTACTGGTAAACACTAGTCTGTAAGCTGAAGTGCTTAACAGTAACTCTTGCTCGATGTCCAGTGTCATTGACAGCTTCCCATTCCCAACCCTTTAAGCGGCGCTTAGGTGTGAGAAGTTTCCAGCTATCTACACCTGTTTCTTGCTGTAAGGCGAAAAGAGCTTCTTTCGTTGGCAAAGAGATATTCGGTAAAACTGTAGTAACAGCATTTTGAGGAGGATTAGTCGAGTTGTTTGAGGGAACCTCACGCTCTTTTACTGATTTTGCAGGTGCTTGGTTGGTCGTTACTGATTTGGTAGGTGCTTGGTTGGTAGTTACTGATTTGGTAGGTGCTTGGTTGGTAGTTACTGATTTGGTAGGTGCTTGGTTGGTAGGTGCTTGGTTGGTAGTGGCAGGGACTTGACTAGCCTCAATAGGATTAGCTGTTTTAACTTTGAGAGTATTTCCATCTCGTGTAAACAAGACTTGCCATAACTGACCAATCTTCATCCGGGGGTCAGGAGATAGCAGGTTGATTTTTAGGGTTTTTTCTCCGGGACGAGGGATTTTTAGTTGCAGGTGACGTTTACCCAGTTGCACAACTCTCCCAAGCGTCTCGCCTATTTCGGAATCTCCACTCTCTTCATCTAACAAGCTGACGGTTGCAATTACTCCTGTAGAATCTGTACTCGGAATAACTGACCAAAGTCCTTTACTGGCTGGTGGATTGGATTGAGATTTTACAATTAATTTTGTTAAGTCAGAACAAACAAGGTAGGTAACATCTTCTACTTTTTCTATAGAGCCATTTATTGTTAATTTAAAATAAAAACTTATGCTGTCATCCATTGGAACTTTCAGGAATTATAGTTAGCAATATGGTATCGCACTGAACACCTATACAAAGCTATAGCACCAGAAGCCTTGCGATCGCGTCTCAACAGAAAAAGGTATAGCGGTCTCCTGGAGAGATGAGGTACAGCGGCAGGTGTGTGAAAACTAGATCAGAGCAAGGAACACAAAAAGCTGATAGCTGATAGCTGAGGGCTTCCTGCTATAAAACAAGTCTCATTTGACACCAAAATCGGCAAAATAGGGAATCATTAGACTCAGGAGATATACGCGAACGCTTGGACTGGGATGGATTCTACTGCCGATTTGCCTGCTGAACTGACGACTGTTGACCGGATACCTGTGGTGCAGACTGTTGACCTGAGAAAGGTCTATCGCACTGGATTTTGGCTCAATCAAAAAATTGAGTCCCTGAAAAATTGTACCCTTACCGTCTATCAGGGAGAAACCTTCGGCTTACTCGGCCCCAACGGAGCCGGAAAAACAACGCTACTGAAGACACTTCTCGGAATAGTACGCCCAACATCAGGACGAGCCTGGTTACTAGGGAGTCCAATCGGCAACATTAAAGTCAAACAACGCATCGGCTACTTGCCAGAAAACCCCTACTTCTATGACTATCTCACGGGTTGGGAGTTTTTACAGTTTATCGCAGGGCTATTTGAAATCCCATCTGAACTACAAAAGCAGCGCATCCCAATGCTGTTTGATTTAGTAGGCTTATCCCAATCAGCGGCTCGTAAAAAGCAGATGCGACAGTATTCTAAAGGGATGCTTCAGCGGGTTGGGATGGCACAAGCCTTGATTAATGACCCGGAAGTCGTGTTTTTCGATGAGCCGATGTCAGGGCTTGACCCGATGGGACGCTACCAGATTCGGGAGATTATTCTCTCACTCAAAGCGCAAGGCAAGACGATTTTCTTCAATAGTCATGTTCTGTCGGATGTCGAGAAAATCTGCGATCGCGTTGCTATCTTAGCAGAGGGAGAATTAATTTGTATTGGTTCCCTCGATGAACTACTTGGCACTTCTGAGATTTACTATGTCAAAGGTCAAGGTGGCAACTTAGAGATTATCAAACGCTGGGTAAAAGACTTCAACTTTGATTCAGGTTACTGGTACGGTAAGCTGCAAGGTGACCCCCAAGAGTTTCTCGCAACACTCCGCCTCACGGGTGGTCAAATCATTGCCATGAACCTCACACGTACTTCATTAGAAGAGTTTTTTGTGCAGCAGTTGCGGCAACGGGGAATCACATCCAGCCATTAACCACAACTCCAACCTTTGAAAGATGCTTGTTAAATCTTCTATTTGTAACTCTTAACAAGACACACATTTTCAAAGAGACAAAACTCTATGGCTGATATCGTTGAGACTGCCATCAATGCAGGTTCATTCAACACACTGGTCAAGGCGGTTGAGGCTGCCGGTTTAGTTGATTTCTTAAAAACTCCTGGTCCCTATACTGTCTTTGCACCTGTTGATGAGGCATTTGAAAGACTGCCAGAAGGCACATTAGATGAATTGTTACAGGACATCCCAAAGCTCAAGAAGATTTTGACTTATCACGTTGTCTTTGGTGATGTCAGAAGTGATAACCTTCTTGAAATTGAGGAAGCCGAAACCGTTGAAGGTTCAATCATTGCCGTTGATACGTCCAACGGCTACAAGGTAAATCAAGCCTTAGTTATCACACCAGATATTCTCACCGACAACGGTGTCATTCACGTTATTGACTCGATCCTGATGCCAGCCGTGCTGGAATTCCAAACACTCTAAACGTCTAGTTGCACTCTTCTTTAGGGTAATCGGAGGCATCAATTATCTTGATGCCTCCGATTTTTTTGCTAAGGTATCAATTAGCTGAACCAAGGATGCAACCTGAGCGCGGTGGCAGTTCTAGGGACAAGTAGTTGGATTCTCCTTCTGTCTTCCACCCTGCCGCCGCGCTGCCATACAACATCTGGCTCGGCTGAGACTGTAGACCCGTTACCTGAAAACTCACAGGCACGGCTGCTGTCCCGATGTTGACGGCAATGATTAGCTCTTCACCGCCTAAAATTCGAGCAAAGACATAAACCGTTCCCTCGGCAAACAGAACTTGGTAGCGACCTGTCCGAAGTGCGGGGTAAGCATGACGCAAGGCAATCAGCTTGCGGTGGTACTCTAGAACATCACGTTCCCAGTGAGCTTCCATTGGAAAGCCGCGACGGGAATCTGGATCGAGGCGACCAGGTAAGCCGACCTCATCGCCATAATAGATGCTGGGCGCACCGGGAAAGGTCAACAGTAACAGTGTTGCCAGCTCTACACTGGCTTTATCACCTCCGGCAATTGAAAGTAGCCGCGCTGTGTCGTGACTCGCGAGAAGGTTTAGCTGGGTGAGTTGAATTTCCCAAGGGTAGAGTTCCAACAAGTACTGGATTTTTTCACCATACTCGGCAGCCAATAGTGGTGGATAGGGTTGATAGGAACGGTCTTGCACTTGTTCCATATCCACGCGATCGCCTGCGGTAAATGCGATCGTTGGTGCGGTAAAGAGATAATTCATCACCCCATCAAATTGGGTGCCATCCAACCACTCTCGCGAATCTTCCCAAACTTCCCCGACAATGTAAGCTTCGGGGTTGATGGCTTTAACGCGATCGCGAAACTCCTGCCAAAAACCTGGCGTTCTAATCTCAAACGGCACATCCAAACGCCAACCATCAATACCAAATTTAATCCAGTGTTCGGCAATCTCCATAATGTATTCCCGCACTTCTGGATTGTCATGATTAAATACGGGCAAGGCTCGATTATCCGCCCAACCAACATAGTTAGCGGGAAAATCTCCATTGTAGGCAGACAGCGGCCAGCCTTCAATTTTGAACCAATCTACCCAAGGTGAATGGGGTCCATTTTCCAGCACATCATGGAAAAAGAAAAAGCCGCGACTGGAATGGTTAAACACTCCATCCAAGACAACCTTGATGTCTCGTTCGTGACACGCCTCTACCAGTTCTCTAAAAGCAGCATTCCCGCCCAACATCGGATCGACTTGGTAATAATCGTGAGTGTGATAGCGGTGATTGCTGGCGGATTGAAAAATGGGAGTGAAGTAAATCGCATTCACCCCCAACTCCTGCAAGTAACCTAACTGCTCAATTACACCCCACAAATCACCACCTTTGTAGCCTTGGAGTGTTGGCATTTCATCCCAAGCTTCCCAGGAAGCATTCTTTAAAAGTAGCTTTCGTGGCTGCTTGCTGCGAGCAAAACGATCTGGGAAAATTTGATAAAAAACAGCGTGCTTAACCCAATCTGGGGTTTGAATCTGCATAGATGACTCCCTAGCTTTTCCTCACTAAGGTACAGATACACGAAGTTTTCTAACTCAAACTTCTGGTAGAAAATCCTCGTTGAAGCATGACTGATTTAAGCCAAAATTTCGGTGAGCCTGCATCCCAACCTACTTATTTAGATGTTCCATAGGAAGAGTACCCATCAGGGTACTGTCAAGAGTTCTCCAATTTTCCAGAATATAGAACAGACAGAAACCTAAGTTGCTCAATGTAGTAATTAACTCAGTTTCGATTGCATCAGCTTCTAGTGCAGCGTGGCAAAAATAATTCCGCAAAGCGGCACTAGCTTGGTTGGTCAATAAAATCTGAGAAGATAAAATTAAGCGTCATTATAGATACAGTATTCAACCAAATCCTGTGCAGTCTGTTGAATGAATAGGCGCAGTATTGTTTTTGCACGGAATTACAAGGGAGGTCAGATATGCAACCTGAAAAAATTTCTCCGGGACTGTTAGTTGCTCTACAAGATTACAGATCAGAAGGACGAGTCGGGATAATTCCCCATACGCGATCGCTAGGGCTAATCTCTAAAGTAGACAGCCCAAAGCCAGCGCGTACTGTAGTCTTTATCTACTGTGATGAAGATGCAGAACTTAGTCACTTAGAGCAACATGGCATCCGCGTCAACCAGTCTACAGGCAGAATCCGCACAGCAATTTTGCCAATCCAGAGTTTAGACCCCTTATCAGAAGACCCTGCCGTGCAACGCATTAAGCCATCGCGCTACTTGCAGAAGCGGATGGACGTTGCACCAGAGAAAGTCAATCTACCGCAGTTTCGGGAAGCAAGCGGACTGACGGGACAGGGAGTCGTCATCGGGATTGTCGATACTGGCATTGACCCCAACTACCCTGGATTCCAAGGACGGATTCTGCGAATTTGGGATCAAGCGCTACCGGGTTCAGGTGTGCCGGAGGGAGACTACGGCATTGAATTAACAGGAACGCAACTCACAACCTCTCGCGATACAGACGGTCACGGCACCCACGTTGCGGGGATTGCGGGTGCTGCCGATCCTACCTATGGTGGAATTGCGCCTCAGGCAGAGTATGTCATCGTCAAAACCGACTTTCAGGACGCTCACATTGCTGACGGGGTTCGCTATATCTTCCGAGTTGCCAGTGAATTGGGACGACCAGCCGTTGTGAATCTTAGCCTAGGTGGACACGCTGATGCTCATGATGGCAGCGATTCACTCTCACAAATTATTGATGCTGAGTCTGGGCCAGGACGAATTGTGTGCTGTGCAGCAGGCAACGAAGGCAACGACAATATTCATGCTCAAACTACCGTATCTAGCGGAATGCGTACTATACGCTTTCGTGTGCCAGATAATTTGGTCGGAATCGCTTGGTTAAATGGTTGGTACTCCGGAGATAACTCCTTTGAAGTGTCAGTGCGTAGTCCTGGCGGCTTCGTGACACCGTTTCAAGGGGTAATCACTGAGGGCAATCCAGCACAAGAATACACTCTGGCAGATGCACGAGTGCAAATTGTGACACCTGGCCCCGACCCTGCCAATGGCGACCATAACTTCTTTGTTCAAATCCGGGGTATTGGCAGGCAAGCAGTCAAGGGAGGCGTGTGGCAACTGCGAGTCCGCAACGCTTCCTCAAATGAGGGACGGCTGGACGTGTGGACACTGGACGATCGCTCTGCTGTATTCTTCACTGGCGTAAGTGTACAAGACTCAGTGAAAATTGGTTCACCTGGAGCCTCGAACACTGCCATTACTGTTGCCTCCTACACAACAAAAGTGAACTGGACGGATATCGATGGTAATCCTCAAGAAGTTGGGTTGGAGTTGGATAAAATTTCTGACTTCAGCAGCGAAGGCCCTCTGCGTAATGATGTCCAGAAGCCGGATGTCGCTGCACCTGGGGCGATGATTGTTTCTGCTTTGAGTGCTGATTCGGTTCCAGATCCCTCAAATCGGGTGGATGAACAGTATCTGGTTTTAGCGGGTACAAGTATGGCTTCGCCATTCATCGCTGGTCTTGTTGCACTGATGCTAGAGCGTGACCCAAACATCGACCCTGATACAGTTAAGGCATTGCTGCGAGAAAATAGTTTGATTCCCGATCAGCCAGCCGGAACCTTCGACATAAAATGGGGCTTTGGGTTGATTAATGCGGCTGGGTTATAAATTTTATAGATTCCTTGGTTGAGAGCTTCTCTGATAGCCTTTCACCATAGGTCTATACAAGCTTTGAGGGCGCAAAACCTTGCGCCCCTACTGTATTCTGAGGCGAAAATTTCGCGATGAATTATCAGAAACTAGATGCCGCACTGGCAATGGCACTGAATGACGTTCAAAATCCAGAAGAACGATGTTTGGTTGTCTTCATCCATACGGAACCAGTGCCAGATGCGATCGCAACCGCTTTTTTAGAACGTTTAGGTGTCAAGGTTACGAGTGGGCGAGATATCTTTACAGCAACGCTATCGGTTAATGCGATATCAGAGTTGTCTGACCAACCTTGGGTGCAGTACCTTAAGCTATCTCAGAGGTTGCGCCCGTTGCAGCAGAGGTGAGGAATAGGAAATTTATATTAATTGGAACAGGCAAGATGCCCGTTCCACAAGAACTAGAGCAAGCATCAATTGGTTAATTGAGATGCACAAAAGCCTATTGATTTGTTGGAAGCTTACACTTGACCTGTATTTCTAAATTACTTTCAGCCGTGCCTTCAGTGATGTAAGGAATTCCCGCTTTACCACCTAGCTTTAACCCAAATTTAAGCGTTACTTCTTCAATTTCTGCTGCACCAAAATCCTTGAAAGCGCTGAGGGCATACTTGGTATAACCTCGAATCATGTGTCGAGCTTGCTGCATTTTTATGATCGCATCGTTGGATGGAAATCCGTAAGACTCATCCTCGTCATCATCTTGAGGACTTGGAACTGTTGGCGGCATTGTCGGAGTCGATTTTGATTCGACGTAAACCTCATAAGTCTCACCCTCTTCTTCTATTAATAAACGTTGCACTTCTGCCATAATCGCTGCCTTAGTTAAGTTTTTCGTGTGTTTTGCGTAATATTCCCGCCAATCCCGGAAATCTTTAGATATCCTAGTGTTTGCCTAAAATGGCTAGGGTGCCAATCATCAAGGTTTTGCAATAGTAATATCAATTCTCATAAATGGCTCGTTACGCTCTCGTTGTTGGCATCTCCCAGTATTGCAGTCCCCTGAAAAGTTTAGAGAAGACAGCTACAGATGCAGAAGCTGTTGCACAGGTTTTGGAAGAGTATGGCGACTTTGTGGAGGTGAAACGTCTTCCCTCACGGCGTAACCCACAAACTCAGAAACGCGAAATGGTAGCGAAGGTAGTTACGGGGGCTGAACTTGGACAAGCCTTACAAACACTACTACTAGAGCAAGCGTGTCAGAACGAGGCGCTAATCTACTTTACAGGGCATGGTATTACTGTGCCAGGTAACTTGGGTCAGCCGAGGGGGTATTTAGCGACTTCTGATTGTGAGATTGAAGCGGAAGGACAGCAGATAATTAACCAAAAGCACGGAATTGCCTTTGATGATCTCAATGATCTGATTAGTAAGTCTGAGCTGAGCAGTCTAGTTGTTTTATTAGATTGCTGCCACAGTGGTCATTTTCTGGAACGTAATCTGATTGAGCGCACCTTCAGAACCTTCAGTACACAGAAAGATTACTATTTGATTACAGCAGGTCGAAGTTTTCAACCTGTCTATGCTCGAAGAAATGAGCCGCACAGCGTCTTCACTAGCGCACTGCTAACAGGACTTGCTGCACAAAATGCTGATAGCGAACGGCGAGTTAGTGGCGATCGCTTATTTGATCATATTAGTCGAGAACTCCGAGGCACTGAGCAAGAACCACTCCGCTTGGGATGGGGAAAATCTCTTACTTGGGTTACTCATCCTCCGTTAGTTGTTCCTCCTTCTGTTGACGTTCCCGCAACTACTGCCGTTAATCGAGAAAATCCTTATCTAGGATTACGTGCTTTTGACTCTGGACAAGCAGATTATTTCTTCGGGCGTATTTTAGCAGTCCGAGCGTTGTTAGATCGGCTTAACAACAGCCGTTTTTTGGCGGTGATTGGTGCTTCTGGTTGTGGCAAGTCTTCGCTTGTGAAAGCAGGATTACTGCCGTACCTCAAAAGCGATCACATTCCGGGTAGTAGTCAGTGGATTATTGAATCATTCACTCCTGGTACACGTCCCCTTGAATCACTACAGAAAGCTTTAGAACAACAGCAACAAAATCAACCACTTTTGCTGTTTATCGATCAGTTCGAGGAAGTCTTTACTCTCTGCGAAGATGAGACAGAACGGCGAGAGTTCATCTGCCGAATAACACAGGAAGCTACAAGTTCTGACCGACTCACGCGAGTAATTGTAGCGATGCGAGGGGATTTTTTAGACCGTTGCGCGGCTTATGAAGAAGCAGCAGTCCTAATTAACCGGACACAACCTACAACCTACTTTGTAACGCCATTCACGCTTCCCGAATTAGAGGAAGTGATTGAAAAGCCAGCAGATAAGCATGGTGTCACGCTTGAGCGAGGATTGGTGCCACAGATTATTGCGGATGTAATGAACCAACCCGGAGGCTTACCACTACTGCAATATGCGCTAGCTGAGTTGTGGCGAGTCTGCATCACAGAATCTCCTCCCAATTCTCAACTTACGTGTAAAGGTTATGAACAGATTCGTGGTGTCAAGGGTGCATTAGAAAAACGAGCAAATGATCTTTATCAAAATCTTGCTCCGGCAGACAAAGTATTTGTACGTCGCCTGTTTCTTGCACTAGTACAGCTAGGTGAAGCTAAGGAAGTGACGCGCCGCCGTGCTACTTGGCAAGAGTTGGAAGTAAGCGCTGATTCCCAAGAACAACTATTACGGGTGACGCGACAACTAGCGAGTCAAGAGCAACGCTTGATTATCACGGATGAAAAAACGGTAGAAGTTGCTCATGAAGCATTGCTATCAGAGTGGGGACGATTGAAAGAGTGGGTTGAGCAAGATCGGGAAAATCTCCGTCTCAGTCGCCGCTTAGAGGTAGAATGCAAGGAATGGCAAAGGAATGATTGCTCAGAAGGGTTGCTGTTAACAGATGCGTGGTTGGCTGCGATCGCGGATTGGGTAGAAAAGACTCAACCTAGGCTTTCCCAGCTAGAGCAAGAGTTTTTGCAGGAGAGTTTAGAAAAGCGCGATCGTGAATTAGAAGCCAAAGTAGAGCAAGAACGCCAATTACGAGAACTAGCAGAATCCCGACAACGAGAAGCAGAAGCTAAAGCTAAAGCTGAAAAACAACGAACTCAAGTAGTAATGGGAGGGGGAATTGTAGTAGCAGTACTACTCACGTTGTTAGGGCTGTTACAATTTCAAGCAAAGAATAAAGAAATACAGACAGCAAAGATAGGTGAAATTAGGGCATTAATTGTATCGTCTGAGACAAATCTCCGTACAAACAATCAGCTTGAAGCCTTGTTGGCGAGTGTCAGGGCACTGGATAAGCTAGAAGAGGCAAAGATAGTAGACGCTGATGCGCTAAATCGACTCCAAGCAATAACTCAGAAAGCCCAAGAACGGAATCGTCTAGAGGGTCACACTTTGAGTGTTAACGGTGTAAGTTTTAGCCCTAACTCTAAAGATAAGCTAATTGTTTCTGCTAGCTCTGATAAAACTGTAATGCTTTGGAAGTTAGGTAATACTTCACCAAAAGTTCTGAAAGGACATACTGACAAAGTTTGGATTGTCAATTTTAGCCCTGATGGTCAGTATATTGCCTCTGCTAGTGCTGATAAAACCATTAAAATCTGGAACAAGAAGGGCTTATTAATAAATACTCTTACTGGTCATAACGACGATGTAAACTACGTTGCTTTTAGTCCTGATAACAGAACTATTATTTCTGCTAGCTCTGATAAGACTATGAGGCTTTGGAAGTTAAACCGCAATCTAGATAAAGTCATAAAAACAGAAGTTTTCAAAGAACATGATAGCGATGTTTTTAGCGCTGTTTTTAGTCCAGATGGTCAATTCATTGCTTCTGCAAGTGATGATAAAACAATAAAAGTATGGAAATCCGATGGGACTTCACTAACCTCACTAGTTACTCTTAAAGGTCATGAAGACACTGTTAGATTTGCTAGTTTCGGGCTTGATGGTCGAACTCTAGTTTCCGTTAGTGATGATAACACTATTAGACTATGGCAGCGGACAAGAGATTCAAGGGATTGGAGAGTCAGCAACGTTACATCAACTATTCTGACAAGAGAGAGTGATCGCTCTCAAGCAATACACTACAGTCCTAACGGTCAGTTAATCGCAGCGACAAATGCTGATGGAACTGTAAAAGTTTGGAAATCAGATGGCACACCACTAAAGCCAGTGACAGGTCATAAAGGTCAAGTCAATGATTTGAGTTTTAGCCCTGATAGTAAGAAAATTGCTACTGCTAGCCGTGACCGAACTATCAGAGTATGGAATCTTGACTCTCATTCCAGTAATTTTGAACTGAATAGTTACAGCTTACTAAAAAGAATTTGTAATAATTTATACGATTATTTGCTAAGTAATTTCAAACAACATCAAGATGAGTATGAAGCTTGTAGAGACATCAGTAACTAATGATAGTATATTGGAATCTTTAGATATATAAATTTATATAATCAACTGTCAATTTTTAGAAAAAATTAAGAAAACAACGCCAATGTGCTTACGTTATGTATAATTTATAATTGTAATTAGTACTGAAAAATACTATGTTGAACATGACTGCCTTAGAAGCCTCTGTAGAAATTTTAAAAATAGTTGCAGCAAGTGAATCTTTTGACAACCTAACTCTTGAAGAAAAAACTCAAAACATTCTGGAAACATTTAAAGTTATATATACACAGGTTTCTGGGATGAAAAAAGATTTTACTTCAGAAAACTTTGATTTTAAAATAGAAAAAATAACACAAGCTTCTGCAAATTTCTTAGATGTGCAAAATTTTAATCCTCAAGAGAAAGTTAGATTATTTAGTAGTATGGCATCTGTGATAAATAGGGATTGTGGTAAAGATTAGGTCTTTATTCAAGATAAGTGAGGGTAGTTGATATAAATCGATAGTCAGTTGAAAAAGGGTTTCGCAAACAGGTTATTAATTATTAGTTCTCGCAACAGTGTAGGTAGTCTTTGCCTCTTGCAAAATGAACTTGCTCAGTTCCTAAATACCAAAACATGATCGCACAACTTTCCCAGCTCAATAAGGCACTAATTGCCTAACCAAGCCTAAGTGTCAAAACTAGCTGTTGATGATTTCGTATACATAAATCACAATAACTATAAGAATTATTAAGAAAAGTTTTATATTTCAGTAATTCTGCTCTGCTCCTTGTGGCTTAGGTCAGAGCATCTTTATACTTAAGGTTTCACTCAAACGGTAGAGGCAGCAAAGACTTCTTATCTAGTAAACTGTGGAATCGAACGGTAATATAACGTTTACTATATCTGTACCATGTTGTCCTGTCAGAACCCTATTTTGCGTGTTCTTGTTGTTGATGACCATGAGCTAACTCGCTTCAGTCTGAAGCTGGCGCTATCTAACCAGAGGGACATAGAACTGGTTGGTTTGGCAAGCAACGGGAAAGAAGCGATCGCAATGGTTGAGCGCTATCGTCCTGATGTCGTCATCCTCGACTTACAAATGCCTGTGATGGATGGCTTAAGCGCTTCTACCCATATCAAAGGCATTAACCCAAATACTCAAATCATTGCTTATTCTTCAGTGGATGACCCCCAGATTGAAGTCATGAGCCAAACCGCTAGGGTTGATTTCTTCTGTAAGAAGGACACTGCTACCAAAGATTTAATCAACATCGTCAAGGAAGTGGGTAGCCGCAGTCCTCAATCCCCTGACGGAAATAACAACCAAAGCTACACCGGACAATAAAAATTGCCGCTCTAGCAAAAGAAGTGTAAGAGCGGCAATTTTGAGCAGCTACAGTTAGCTAGCTCCTGTTGTTTCCGGGAAAGTACGCTTAAATTCCTCAATTAGGTCATCTAGTTCTTCCAGCGCCTGATTGACATCAATTCTTAGTGTGCCTAAATCTGGCTTTTCCAAAAGCTGCACTAGAGATTCCCGATGGCTTTCGATCAGGGCGATCCGTTCCTTAAGTGTTTGTGGGTCCATCATTGGCTTACGTTACCTTTCTTTATATCTAGATACTGACAAGACTAGCGCAGGAAAGGCGGACGTTTCGGGTTTGCAGGCTTGTTTTTGATAACTTCTGAAATAAATCGCTTCAGTGCTTTATCACGATTTTTCATAAAAGCAGCCCAGAAGCCTGGTTGAAACTCATCCATAGTCTTGGCTAACGCCCAAACATCTACAGCCAAAATGTTATACAGAGTTTCATCCTCCTGCTTCAGGGAATTGAGCTGGTCGAGGATGGTGCTACTTTTTTCTGTAGCGTGCTGGCGTTCTTCCTTAATCATATTGAAGACTGGGCTAGGGATAAAGGATGGCAGATAAATACAACTATAGGCTAGACACTTCAGAAGTCACCCACAGCCAACGATAATGAATCTGAAGTAGATGCTAGGAGAGATAATCAGTGTGAAAATATTACCTCAAACTTCTCTAGGAACATTGGGTTTGTGGGTCGGTGGTGTTCTCACCATCACAGGCTTCATCGCCTATGCTACCGCCAATGCAACCTTAAATCTGGCAGGATTCTTCTACGGAATTCCCCTTTTACTCGGAGGTCTTGCCCTCAAAGCCTCGGAATTAAAGCCGATACCCTTCAGCCAGCCAACCACGCCTGAGGTGCTGAAACTGCGATCGCTTAAAGCCACTTCCACTCAAAACCAAATTCGTGACGATGTTACACGGTATCGTTATGGTCAAGAAGCCCATCTAGATAGTTCCCTTGAAGCGCTGAAGTTATCACCCACCGATGAGGAAAGACCAGTTTTGATCGGCTTACGAGAAACTGAAGTGGATGGTGAGTATGTTTTAGTGTTGGAGTTTAACTCCCCGCTTATTTCCTTTGAGACTTGGCAGCAAAAACGGGAAAAAGTTGAGAAATTTTTTGGTCCTGGTGTTCGAGTTGAGATCACACAGCCAGAAAGCGATCGCATTGATGTCGCCTTAATTACCACTCCTCAAGAAGCAACCAGCGTCTAGAGACATTCCCTGTAACCTCTCTACTTTTCCATCCGCACAACGTACCACTGTAAATACTGTCCAGGGCCAACATCAAGATCGCAAGACGTTTCCATCAAATACTGAGCTTGTTCCTCTACAGAAGCAAACTTCTGCAAATCTCGCGGCAAGTCATCCTGACGAGTCGCTAAAATTGCCTTGAGTTTTTCTAGTAATTCTTCTGGTGTCAGGAATTGCTCTGGTTGATTGGGTTCCAGAACAACAAAAGCGTCTTCCTGAAACATGATCGAGTCTGGCATTTTTAACTCCTAGCTTGCATGAAACTTAAGTGAACCCTTTCCCTAGAGAGGTTATCTAAGGGTAGGAAATCGCTATTGTCAAGTGTACTGCTATCAACCGATGACCTGAATATGTTCCTCTCCCTCAACTACGAACCCGCCTTGGAATCCTTGGGAACTGACTACTTTGACAAAGTAGCAGCAGCAGAATTTCCTCAGCATATCTTGAGGTTTCGCAATGACCACCTGTTACCGATACTGGGACTCGTCCCCAAAGAAGTCACCGACGCTGATTTTATCCAAGCCTTTGGCAAATTCGAGGGCGTGCGACCCTTTTTGGCACTACGGTACCACGGCTATCAGTTTGGCGAATATAACCCCAGGCTAGGGGATGGTAGAGGCTTTCTCTACGGTCAAGTGCGAGGAACCGATGGCGAACTCTACGACTTTGGGACAAAGGGTTCTGGAACAACCCCCTACTCTAGAGGTGGGGACGGGAAACTCACGCTTAAAGGTGGTGTTCGGGAAGTGCTTGCAGCAGAAGCGCTATACAGCCTCGGTGTTCGCACGTCCCGATGTCTAAGTTTGATTGAGACGGGTGAAGATTTGTGGCGGGGAGATGAACCGTCTCCTACCCGTTCTTCTGTGATGATACGTTTTAGTCGTTCCCACATCCGGTTTGGCACTTTTGAACGGTTGCACTATTTCAAGCGTCCAGATTTGATCAAAAAGCTGTTAAATCATGTGATTGAGCAGTATTACCCGAAGATTACCCCCCTAGCCCCCCTTACTAAGGGAATAAGAGATGAGGAGATTAAGGGGGGGGCAAGAGATGAGGAGCAATATATACAGTTTTATGCCGAGTTAGTAGAACGTGTTGCTCAACTGGTGGCGCAGTGGATGGCGGCTGGTTTCTGTCATGCTGTTTTGAACACGGACAATATGTCAATCACGGGGGAAAGTTTTGATTATGGGCCTTATGCCTTTATCCCAACTTATAACCCAGAGTTTACGGCTGCTTATTTTGACTATTACGGGCGCTACAGTTACAGCAATCAACCGGGGATTTGTAAGTTGAACTTAGAGATGCTTCAGCTACCCTTAGGGGCGGTAATTCCCCAACCGGATATGGAAGCGGCGTTAGCAACGTTTGATGACCATTTTTACAACGCTTATGGGCAGTTAATGCTCAATAAGTTAGGCTTTGACGTGCTGCCAGAACCACAAACCGACGCAGTAGTGGGTGATACAATTCAATTTCTCAAAGATAGTCAAGTCGGCTATCACGCCTTCTTTGCGGAACTCGCACAACAGTTTAACTCTAGCTGGCGAGATGATAGGGCACAGATTTTCAGTAGTGCATCGTTCTTGGAAACAGATGAGCAGCGTACACTTTTAGACAAATGGCGACAGACATACCATCACGCATTACAGAGTCTATCAGCGGTTGAGTTGGAGAATATTGCTAAGCGATTACGGCATCATAACCCCAAAACGGCGTTACTTCGACCTATGATTGAAGAAGTTTGGGATGCGATCGCACAGGACAATAATTGGCAGCCTTTTTCCGATCTAGTGAAGCGATTACAAACTAAGGAGTGATAGTTTTAACTAAAAAATTAGTATCACTAGCCGTCGCTAAGTGTTTCATTCCCAGGTTTTTGAGCAACTGCACGTCGTTCCTGCCAGACTTGCAAACTAAAAATACAGGTAATTAACCAAACTAAGCCTGCGGCGTACCCAGCAACGATATCAGTCGGCCAGTGAACACCAAGATACAGCCGACTTAAGCCAATCCCTGTTACTAACAGAATCGTTAAGCTGATAATCCCTATCCGCCACAAGGGAAACTTGGAACTCACTAAGTAGCCAATTATCCCAAAAATCACCATTGAAATCATGGCATGACCACTGGGGAAGCTGTACTGTCCGACATCGACAACTCGTTCCCAGAGCATTGGTCTTGCCCGACCAAATAGTACTTTGAGCAAATTGTTTAACGCAATGGCACCCGCTGCGGCAATTATGAGAATTGTAGCTTGCGATCGCTGTCCTCGCGTCAGTAACCAAGTGCCGATAACCAGACACACTATCAGTAAAATTACTGGTTCCCCCAGGAAGGTAAAACCTAGCATGACTTTATCCAGCACCGGGGTATGTAATTCTTTAAGAGTCAGTAAAATTTCCTTATCAAATGTAAAGCTTTCTTTGTCGAGGATTTCATCAGCGATCGCACTAAATAACCACAAACCTAGGGCAGCTAGCAAAAATCCAGCCACCCGAATCGTCAACAGTAGTGGCAGCAGGTGTTCTCGCACCCTAGACGGCAAAGCTAAAATTAACTCTCGGCTGAGCTTAGGCATTATTGTGATCTCACAACTGGCGGCAGACTTTCCCAGGCTTGCGCCACAATATCACTGAGCCAGCGTCTTTGGGCCTGGTCAAGTAAAGTATCTTCCGCTAGCACTTCGGCGGTTAAATCGTCTAGAGACTGTCCCTGTTGGCGAGCTATCTGAATGACACCCGCGATCGCTGCCGCCACCAATTCTTCATCGACGGGTTTTTGACGTAGAGCCACAATTTCTTGAGGGCTAACTGGGATGGGATAATTCATGGCTAGTTAACAACGGCACCCCTTACATTAACAAAATGAGAAACGTGTAAACTTTTTTTTCTAATCTTAAACAAATCAGTATCCGGAAGCTTAGCGTATTTTGTCCGCTTTTGACCTCCGTCTTCTTTCGTAATTGACTACCCGATGAGATCACCAAGATGAAAGAACTTTTCTACGTAGAATTACCTACCCCGGATACAGATGCCGTCTGCACCTGGTTACAACAGGAATGGCAGCCTGAGCGTGGGAAGAAAATTATTACTCGTGACGGTATCCGTTTGCAATTCGAGGGTGTAACTTCCAGCAATCAAAATCCTACAGCGGCGACGGAAACGATTCCGGAAATTTCCGTATTTCTTTGGTCAGTGCAGCGAACGACCTACCTTAAAGCCTTTCGCTGGGCTGTTGAGTCTATTAGAGGTGAGCATCAAATCTTACAACAGCTTGAGCGTAGTCTGAGAAGTCAATTTCCCTACCAATATCCTGAACCACCAGCCGTTGATTTATCCAAGCAATCAATCTTTGAAGCCTTAGCGGCATATTATCCTCAGACTGTCCATTTCTTTCAAAAAATGCCGAATGGGGAATATGACCTCAACCGCGTCTACTGGTGGGAGAAGCAATGGCGTGAGGGAGTCCGTAATCCCCAAAAGCCCAAGCAAGTCATATTTTCTCAGAAGGGTAAATCGGGAGATGGGGAGAACTTACCTGAACATCCCAGTTACGACTTAATCTATATCGGCGGTGCTTTGGGAGTCATCCATGCTGCTGTTATGGCACGACTGGGTTATCGAGTGTTGCTCATTGAGCGACTACCCTTTGGACGGATGAACCGGGAATGGAATATCTCACGGGATGAGTTCCAAAGCTTGATTGAGCTAGGTTTATTTACTTCAGCAGAGTTTGAGAGCCTCATTGCTAGAGAATACGTTGATGGCTTTAATAAATTCTTTGATGGCAACAATCCACCTCATCTCAAAGCCGCTGTTTTGCATACGCCTACAGTCCTCAATGTCGCATTAGATTCTGAGAAACTGTTACAGCTATGTAGCGAAAAGCTTAGAAAAGCTGGTGGAGAAATTTGGGATGAGACAGAGTTTATCCGGGCAGATATTCATCCCAATCAAGTCGTCGTTGAACTGCAACACCTGCCAAGTCAAGCGCATCGACAAGCTAGGGGGCATCTGTTAGTCGATGCGATGGGAACCGCTTCACCGATCGCATGGCAGTTGAATGGTGGTCGTGCTTTTGATAGTGTTTGCCCAACTGTAGGGGCTGTGGTTGCAAAGGGGTTTGAGCGGGGAGTGTGGGATTCTGATTATGGCGATGTTCTTTATAGCCATGGAGATGTCTCACGAGGGCGCCAGCTAATTTGGGAGTTATTCCCCGGTGCGGGTGAAGAACTCACCATTTATTTATTTCATTACCATCAGGTGAATCCGAGGAATCCTGGCTCACTGCTGGAGATGTATGAAGACTTTTTCACGATTCTCCCAGAGTACCGTCGCTGTGACATGGAAAAGCTGGTGTGGAAGAAACCGACGTTTGGCTACATTCCAGGACATTTTAGTGTAGGAAGTCGCGATCGCATTGTTGCATTTGATCGCCTTGTGTCCGTCGGCGATGCTGCCTCACTCCAGTCTCCCCTAGTTTTCACGGGCTTTGGCTCCCTGATTCGCAATCTTTACCGCCTTACTAACCTTTTGGACACTGCGCTACGGCATAACCTTCTTAGTGCCCAAGACTTGAATCAGATTCGTGCCTATCAAAGCAACGTCTCAGTGACCTGGCTATTTTCCAAAGGCATGATGGTGCCTACAGGCCGCCACCTGCCACCTCAGCGGCTTAATTCAATGCTCAATACCTTCTTCGGGCTGTTAGCAGACGAACCCCCAGTTGTTGCCGACAACTTCATCAAAGACCGCGCCGACTGGTTCACCTTCAACAGACTTGCACTGAAAGCAGCAGGGAGAAACCCTGCACTCTTACCTTGGATTTGGGAACTGGCGGGTTCAAAAGATATCTTTCGCTGGCTAGGTAGTTACTTCAATTTCACAGCTTACGCCTTAGTTAGCTGGTTACTCAGAGGTTGGTTCCCTAGTTTCATCCGGCGTATACAGCCTTGGGTAGAAAATCGTTATCCTGCTCTCTGGCTCAGACTGTTGGCTCAAAGCTATGCGATTACTGCTGGTCTAGGTCGTCCTGAAAGAGTGAAGATTAAGGAAGTTCAAGTGACCAGTGAAACGCTTAATGAACTGCCCCGTCCTCAATAGGCAGATTTATTGTGGGGTGGGCATCCTGCCCGCCCTATAGCTTTGACAGGCTTTCCGGCTTGTCCCACAAGAAAATGTATTTGCACAATTAGGATGCTCCCGAACAAAGTAGCTCTATTTCATCCAAATAAAAGCTGATACCGATAGGGCAGCCAAGCACGTCCGTCTTCCGGAAGAGACGGCAAGCACTCCTAAGGATTACGGTTGTGCCCACTGAGCAAAGTCCACCTTAGAGGGATACATTGTATTTACGAAGTACATAAAACTTTATATAAGGGTGATGTTCAGTTCACCCAATTATTAAACCGCTCGGTAAGGTGAACCCACCATGTTTGAACATTTCACAGATAGAGCCATCAAAGCCATCATGCTCGCTCAGGAAGAAGCACGTCGCCTGGGACACAATCTTGTGGGAACCGAGCAGATTCTCTTGGGGTTGATTGAAGAAGGAACGGGTGTTGCGGCGATTGTGCTGGCTGAGTTGGGCATTAACCTAGAAAACGCACGGGAAGAAGTTGAGAGAACTATTGGTCGTGGCTCTCGCTATGTTCAGTCTGAACTTCCCTTCACCCCCAAAGCTAAACGTATTTTCGAGCAAGCCTTCAAAGAGGCTCGTCAACTTGGACATGACTATATTGGTACAGAACACCTCTTGTTGGCAATTACTCAGGATAAAGAAGGTGTTGCTGCCAAAGTAATTGAAAATCTTGACGTTGACTTAGCGAAAGTCCGCACACAAGTCATTAGGGCATTAGGCGAAGTAGCTGCCGCCTCCACATCGACTAGACAAGACCCTTCAATGATGGGCGGTACCTCAAGGGCTAAAGCCACCTTGGATGAGTTTGGTACCAATCTGACGCAACTTGCCGCAGAAGGCAAACTTGACCCGGTTGTCGGTCGTGCGAAGGAAATTGAACGGGTAATCCAGATTTTGGGTCGTCGTACCAAGAACAACCCTGTGTTAATCGGGGAGCCAGGAGTTGGTAAAACAGCGATCGCAGAGGGCTTAGCTCAACGCATTGTGAGCAAAAATGTCCCTGACCTGTTGGAAGATAAGCAGGTATTCACGCTGGATATGGGTTCAGTAGTGGCAGGTACCCGCTATCGGGGTGATTTTGAAGAGCGCATCAAGCAAATCATGGCGGAAGTGCGTCAAGCGGGGAACATCATCGTGTTCATTGACGAAATCCATACCCTAGTTGGTGCAGGTTCACTTGAAGGTGGCATGGATGCCGCAAATATTCTTAAGCCTGCTTTAGCACGAGGTGAGATGCAGTGCTTAGGAGCGACCACGCTGGATGAATACCGCAAGCACATCGAGCGCGATGCGGCTCTAGAGCGTCGTTTCCAGCCAGTAATGGTCGGAGAACCTTCGGTGGGTGACACCATTGAAATCCTGCACGGTCTGCGCGACGCTTACGAGCAGTACCACAAGGTTGAAATCTCTAATGATGCCCTAGAAGCGGCTGCGAAGCTCTCAGACCGTTACATCTCAGATCGCTTCCTACCTGATAAAGCAATTGACTTGATTGATGAAGCTGGAAGCCGTGTTCATTTGAGGCACTTCCAATCGTCTCCTGCAACCAAGGAACTGAAGAAGGAACTGCGTTGCTGCACGAAAGAGAAAGATGAGGCAGTCAAAGCTCAGGATTTTGATAAGGCGGGACAGTTACGCGATCGCGAATTGGAACTTGAAGCTCAACTAAAAGCACTTGTTGAGAACACAGAGGAACAAAACAATTCCCTTACGCCAATTGTTGACGAAGAAGATATCGCCCATATCGTCGCCTCTTGGACGGGTGTGCCTGTAAGCAAGCTGACTGAATCCGAATCAGAACTGCTGATGCACATAGAAGACACCCTACATCAGCGACTGATTGGTCAAGAGGAAGCTGTTAGTGCTGTCTCTCGTGCGATTCGTCGGGCGCGGGTAGGCTTGAAGAGTCCTAATCGCCCAATCGCTAGCTTTATCTTCTCTGGTCCTACTGGAGTCGGTAAGACGGAACTCGCTAAATCTCTAGCGGCATACTTCTTCGGTTCAGAAGAGGCAATGATTAGGTTCGATATGTCTGAGTTCATGGAACGCCACACAGTCAGTAAGCTGATTGGTTCGCCTCCAGGATTTGTTGGCTATGACGAAGGCGGTCAACTTACCGAGGCTGTTCGACGCAAGCCTTACACGGTGCTGCTATTCGACGAAATCGAAAAAGCCCATCCTGATGTATTCAACGTGCTACTGCAACTTTTGGATGACGGTCGCTTAACCGATGCTCAAGGTCGCACCGTAGACTTCAAGAACACGCTGATCATCATGACCTCTAATATCGGTTCTAAGGCGATCGAAAAAGGTGGTAGTGGTTTCGGCTTTGACTCCTCCGACAACCAATCTGAGGCACGGTACAACCGTATCCGTGAACAAGTGAATGAAAACCTTAAATCATTCTTCCGCCCTGAGTTTCTCAATCGCCTTGACGAGATTATCGTCTTCCGGCAGCTAACCAGAGATGAAGTTAAGCAAATCTCTGACATCATGCTCCGTGAAATCTCAATACGCTTACTTGAGCAGGGAATCACACTGGAAGTCACAGAACGGTTCAAAGACCACTTGGTAGAACAAGGTTACGATCCCAACTATGGTGCAAGACCGTTACGCCGCGCCATCATGCGCCTTCTAGAAGATAGCTTGGCGGAGGCAATGCTCTCTGGTCAGGTAAACGATGGAGATACAGCCTTGGTTGATGTTGATGCTGATGGTCAAGTGAAGGTATTGCCTAGCAAGCGGCAAGAGTTGTTGCTCCAAGCTGTTGGCTAAGATTACCCCCTCTATCTGCTAGGTAGGCAATAAAGACAATTAAACCCATCCGCTCTTGATGCTAGGTAGCTAATACAAGAGCGGATTTTTTTGACAATTTCAAAGAAACATTTCAATCAAAGAAGAAACATTGCAGCCAGAGAAAATCCTTGGCAAGGCTTGGTAATCTTGAAGTGAACATTGAGACTGGCAACTTCCGTATCTTTTAGACAATCTCTTCTGTTTAGGAAGATTCCAGAAAAAATTAAGTTAAATAGCATTAAGAGGGTTTTATGGTGGCACAAACCTATGGGTTAGAGCGTGTTTCTGACAAACTGCAACAGATACTGAACCAGGAAGCACGTAACCCTTCAGCGGATAGGAGAGATGAGGTGGCAACCCTACTGAATTCTGAGCATTCTGTATCTTCCTACAATGCCTGTGTTTGGTGGGATGGATGCTACTACTGTCAGGATGAGAGTAAGAATTGGTACTGCGTTAAATGCTGCTTTTTTTAGCGATCGCATAGATTAAACACCCAATAAATCTGTCTTGTAGTTGCATTTTAACTAGCATAGTTGGGGTGTAGGGGAGAAGGAAGAGTTTCGGTCTACGACTTGCTTCTCAACTATTTCATGCCCATACATGGAAGTATTAAGTTTAGCGTCTTCCTTGATTTTGGTTCTTGACAAACGCCGAATCTTACCCTAATATTTTAATTATTATTTTCCAGTGGGTAGCCTAATTTTTATCTGGCAAACGTAATCATTTCAGAACGCCAGATAAAGAGCGGAGGAACCAAATCGTGGGGCTAATCTTGTAACCAAGAGAGACACCTTCCAGTCTTAGCCCGTCAGCTAACTCCGTCGGCAATGGGAGGAGCACCATAGGCATAAGCTTTTACAAGCCGTAGTCCTTGGGGTCTCCTAAGTAGATATCTGTAACACCAGTTGCAGGGATATTCTGCTGCCTGACCCACCTCGTAAACCGCTACAAACTAATGGAGGTTAGGGCAATGATGAGTTACAAGGAATGGAATCTAGTCACGAGCGAAGAATTAAACGGTATCGCTATTGACTATATTGACCCAGAAGGACATTCTTACAGTGCGCCGTTCTGCTTTTACACACTTGAAGAAGCCTTGAATTACGGTAAACTTTGCATCGACCAATCAATTCGATCCAAGACTTCGGTAAGCGATCGCATTGAGACCGTTAAAGAAACAATGAGCAATTAGGTTGTATTACGCTATAATTGTTCTTTCTAGATAAGAGTATGTCTCTTTTCATAGAAGCACTGCTCCTGGTCTAAGGGTGTTGTAAGAAAAAACAGAGTTTACTTTGGGTGTATCTGCAAAGTGACTGATTTTACTTTGCATAAGTAGGCTGAACGCAACTAGCCAAGCTATTGTCATAGCTTTACTCCTGGTTGGGGTAGATTGGGAAACGACTGGTACTGTGTCAGCCTACATTTTGACCAAATCTACAAATAGGCTCATAGAGCTATAAGTCAAAAGCCTCGGTACTTACACCGAGGCTTTTTGTTGTAAAAATTGTCTTTTAGTGACTGTATAGCAGTCGCCAAGGCGACTCTTGACGCTCACCAAATACTGAAACCTTGACCCGTCAATATGCATTCCTTCTGCCTTCTGCCTTCTGCCTTTTGCCTTCTGCCTTTTGCTATAGCTACTTGCCTGACTCACTTGAAAGGTTGTTCATGCACAGACTGTTTCAATTACTACTCAATTTCTGTATAGCTTTTATTCTTGTTTTTTGTGTTACGTCTGCCTGTCAAGCATCGTTGAGCGAAGTTACCGAACATGAAACTCCTCCTTATGGTTCTTCTAGAGGCAATGAGGGAAAAGTTGCTAGTGCTGACGTAATTTATCAAGCATTTGATATGCGGCTACGGGAGGTCAAAAAACAACTTCCTGAGCTTCAAAAGCAAGGCTTTACCTACATCCAAATTTCGCCACCTCAGAAGAGTAATCCAGCATCCGATTGGTGGGCGCGATATCAACCGATTGACCATACTGTACTTGAAAGTCCTTTAGGGAATGAAAAAGACCTCAAAGCACTCATTGACTCAGCCCATAGTCGGAAGATGAAGATAATTGTCGATGTGGTTCTCAATCACATGGCGAACTATGGGGAATATGTCAAAACATTGAAATATCCTCAGTTCTCACCCCAAGATTTTCATCCAAAAAATTGTATCGACTACAATAACCGCGCTTCGGTGACACAAGGTTGGATTAACTGTAATCTTCCTGATTTGAATACTAATTTGCCTCATGTTAGGCAAGAAGCCAAAAATTACCTTAAGAAGCTTGTAGTGCTTGGTGCTGATGGTTTCCGGTTTGATGCCGCAAAGCATATTGAACCTGACTACTTTCGTGATGTACTGACAGTAGTACCAGCAGATAAGTTTGTTTATGGCGAAGTGATTGGACAAACACTTGAAGAAAGCAACGAATATACAGGCGTATTTTCAGTAACAGACTTTCATCTAGTGAGTGCAATGATTGAGGCTTTTAGTTTAGGCGGTGATTTGCGATCGCTTATCAATCCAGTAAGTTCAGGAAAAGCCCTACCGGGAACAAAAGCAGTTACGTTTGCCCAAAACCATGACATAGCAACCAATCAAATCGGCTTCAAATTTTCTAGCCAGGAAGATGCGATGCTAGCCAATGCTTTTGTCCTTGCCCGTCAGGAAGGATTTCCAATTGTCTACCGCGATGATGTACAGAATTCGATTACCAAATCTGGTGTTTACTTCCACCAGAAAATGATAGGTGAGTCGCAATACTTCCGTAACGGTAATGAAATCGCGCCAGGTGCCGATAATCCCAATATGCTTTTTATTGAACGTGGTGATAAGGGTTTGGCAATCATCAATAAAGCTGGCGCATTTTTTGATGTGAAGGCAGCAAAAATGCCAGGTTTAAAAGTTGGCTGTTACCAAGAAGTGCGCTATAACTTTACGATGGCAATTGGTAAAGGTGGTGATGGTCAGAAATACATCACAAGATGGGGAACAAAGCAAAGGGGAGGCATTCAAGTTAGCCCCAGAGATGCACTCTTTTTCGTGCCAACCTCTACAAGTAAATGCCAATGATATTTAATACTTCTTCAACTTTCCTAGAAGCGATTAAAGTTCAGGGCTAACATGGGTGAAACTGCCACTTGGAACCGTGGCAACGGTTAGCGTTCTAATTGTTGAGGGAAATGCTTATGCCCGCTAATGCTCCGTTACACTCCAAGCCGTCGCTAGGAGGCTTATATGTCAAAACTGGCGAAAAACAGTTAGCCTTCCCGCTAAAACATACCGAAGTTCTTAGCAAAATTGCCGGAAATCTGTCACGAGTAGAGGTGACGCAGACCTTTGAAAATCCCTTCACTGAAGCATTAGAAGCCATCTATGTATTTCCGTTGCCGGATGAGGCGGCAGTGGATGACATGGAAATTAAAATTGGTGAGCGTATTATCAAAGGCAACATCAAAAAGCGGGAAGAAGCCAAAGAAATTTACGAACAAGCGCGGCGAGAGGGGCGAACGGCTGGCTTATTAGAGCAAGAGCGAGACAATATTTTCACCCAATCTCTCGCGAACATCAAACCCGGCGAAGCAATAGACGTTACCATCCGCTACACCGACAGCCTGGAATTTACAGGTGGCGACTATGAATTTGTCTTCCCGATGGTTGTTGGTCCTCGGTTCATTCCTGGTACAGCGATTGATGAAAGTGGTGATACTGACCAAGTTCCCGATGCTTCGCGCATCACTCCGCCTGTGATACCTCCTGAAACTCGCTCAGGGCATGACATCGGCGTAACAGTAGAGATTGATGCGGGTGTGCCAGTGAGTAACGTTCGCTCCACTTCTCACCAACTCACAATTGAACAGGATGGGCAAATTGTGCGGGTGAAACTGGGTAAGGAAGACACGATTCCCAACAAAGACCTGATTGTGCGTTATCAGGTGAGTAGTGACAACACCCAAGCAACGGTACTTAGCCAGTCAGATGAACGAGGCGGTCACTTCACGGTTTATCTTATCCCGGCATTGGACTACCGCAGTAATGAGATTGTACCCAAGGATGTTGTGTTCCTAATGGATACTTCTGGCTCTCAACATGGTGACCCCTTGCTGAAATCTCAGGAATTGATGCGTCGGTTTATCAATGGGCTAAATCCTGACGACACGTTCACGATTATTGATTTTTCCGATACCACGACTCAGTTATCGACCCACCCTCTGCCCAATACAGCGCAGAACCGTACAAAGGCAATAAACTACATCAATCAATTGCAAGCGAATGGTGGCACCTACTTACTCAATGGCATTCGTGCGGTACTGAATTTTCCTGCCGCACCAGCAGGGCGTTTGCGAAGTATTGTGCTGCTAACAGATGGCTACATTGGCAATGACAACGAAATTCTTGCCGAGGTACAACAAAAGCTGCAACCGGGAAATCGCCTTTATAGCTTTGGTGTCGGCAGTTCACCGAACCGATTTTTGCTCAATCGCGTTGCAGAGATTGGTCGGGGACATCTCAAGTTGTTCGTCAAAATGAACCGACAGAGGAGGTTGCCGAGAAGTTCTTTCGCCAAATCAATAATCCTGTCCTGACGAATATTCAAGTTGTGTTTGAAGGTACAGGGGAGGCAATAATTTATCCTTCTGCACCTCCTGACTTGTTTGCCCAAGAGCCTTTAGTTCTGTTTGGGCGAGTTTCCCCTTTACCAGAAGATCCCACGCCTAGTACTCTCCGCATCACAGGGACGGCGGCAGGTGGAACTCACTACGAAAAGACATTTAACCTGAATTTTGAGGAAGCTGGCAATCCTGCTATTGCCCAGTTGTGGGGACGGGCGCGGATTAAAGACTTGATGAAGCAAATGTTCGGCTATGAAACAAAGGCTGGGGTTGAGGCAGTTACGGATACAGCTTTGACGTATCAGTTGTTATCGCAATATACCGCTTTTGTTGCTGTGAGTGATGATGTGCGTGTCGAGCCAGAACGCGAATCTATCTCAATGCAAGTTCCTGTTGAGATGCCCCAAGGCGTTAACTATCAGGGAATTTTTGGCAGCGCTAATCTTGCTCGTATGCAGCCCCGGATGGCGAGGCTTCGTGCTCGAAGCTCAGCGGCACCGAAGTTTGAGAGTTTCGCGGCTCCAGAACAAGAGTGTCTAGATGCATTTGATACTACCTTAATTGATCCTGGGATAATTGATGATGAGGAAGTTACCTTAATCGGTCAAATGATTGATGATGAGGATTTGTCTTCTTCAAGATCAGTGGGAAGTAATGCCCAACTGCAAGTCGTCATCGTCACGGGATTGGATCAAGCAGCAGTGGCAGATCTAACGCGACATCTACAACAACTAAATTTACCTTCTGGATTCAGTGGTGAAATTGTCTTCGAGTTTGTAGTGAATAAAGGTCGTGTTGGCCGAATTGTGTTGGATGAGGAGGCTTCAACGCTCAAAGAGTTAGCCGTGATTGAGAGGATTAAGCGATCGCTTATCTCCTGGCGAGTCCCCCAATCTGCTACGGGTACAGTTTGCCTAACGTTGCGTATCCAAACTTAGGAACGCAACCGGAAAGCACTAGAACTCTTCAATTGTGACCAACCCATAACTAGTAGTGGTCTGGGGGTGGATAAGTCTCCCACGATAAATGAGTACAGACGACAGTCAAGGCGATCACTTCATCGAATCGGCTAACGAGGGCAAAGGCTTTGCAAAAAAAATAAGAGAGTCACTTTAGGCGGCTCTCTCAGTCATCAGGGTGCATCTAATAACCTTATTATTACCTTTAGGAATGAGGGGTGTCACCCCCCATTCATGAAGAATTAATGAAGTGTAAACAGGCACTCGCCCCCTGTCTTCTGACTCTTCTCTGGAAGCACTTAGATGGAGTTTCAAAGGAGCCAATATATTTGAGAATTAATTCAAGTATCTGTGCCCTGCCTCCACAAGAGCGTCGCCTCCTTTATTGAGGCGTGTCAACCTTGGGTTTAGGCTTAGGCTTAGGCTTAGGCTTGGAGGTAGCACCAGGGTTGGGTTGGGCAGCGTTGTTGCCTGAAACTGGCTTGGAAAAGGGCTTCCGAGCTTTTGATGCCGCAAGTTTTGTCCTCGCTGCCTCTTGCTTATCCTTCTTACCAGCTTTTAGGTAATTAGGTGGCGACTCAGAAGGGATTCCTAAAAGCGATACGAACTCAAAGTTGTCGCTTGCGCTGTTGAACCGGGCTTTGATCTGCACAAAGGACGCTTTGCCCTGAGTCTCTTTATCCAGGTTTTTGTTGAACCGGAATGGGGGCACAGGGGCATCTCGCCAGAGTACCGGAATGTGAGATGCCTTCATGAAGTTTACTTTTTTGTCCAAGGGTGCCGATTTGATGTACTCAAGCCGTTGCTTATCAAAGTTTTTAAATACTGAGATGCAAGGTACCCGACAAACCGGAATGAACTGCCATAAACCACAGATTTTGAACTCGTTTTCTTCCAGAACACTCTCAATTCCCTCTCCAGACACCGAGTGACCGACAAACCCTGCCAGTTGGAAGGCTAGGCGGTAGGGCTGTTTTCCTCCAGGGAAGTGAGTAATCCTGGGATAGACGATTAACTTTTGCTGGGTAATCCCGGTACAAGTAATCTCTTTTTTAAGCGCCTCATAAGCCCGCTTGTGGGTGCTGGCATAATAGAGTGCATAGGACTTTTCACCGATTGTCACAAAGGTTTTGTCCTCCTCGCTGGTTATGTTACCGAAGATTATGCCAACCGCTTGAAATAAGACCGCCTCAGCGGGGTCAGAGGCGACTGGGTCGGGTACTGGCGACTGGGTCGATTCTGGGTCAGAGGCGATGGAGTCGGGCACTGGCTCCGGGTTCTGTTCTGGGTCAGCGGTGACTGGGTCGGGGATTGGCGACTGGGTCGATTCTGGGTCAGAGGCGATCGCATTACTCTCAGGGGAAGAGGTGGAAATGGAAGAAGAGGCAGGAGCAAGCTCATCCACTGGGTTGTGTGCCTCTGGCTCCGGGGTAGAGACCGCATCTATTTCAGGCTTTTCAATTTCTAGCGTTGCTGGTTGTTCCTGTGACGGCTCGACTTGGGAAGCTGAACGCTTAAGTGCAAGAATATTCAATCCCTTGGTTGGGGGTGTTACTTGTTGTTGTGGACGTTTCTTTTTCATATTTGTGGTTCAACAGAGGATGCTTATCTCAGCCTAAACACTTAGCTGTACCAACTTACTTAATATTGAACTCATTGTGCCGAAAGAAGTCGAGGCGAAATGCTAAAAGTTAGGTTGAGGTAGAGCTAGGTCGGGCGTGTTAGTAGTCGGGACGAGGAAGTTTGTCAAGACAGACTTTTGAATAGGCATTGACAAGAAGCGGCAAAACATCTGTAGCCACCTTAAGTGAAATCCAGACTTGATGTAAATTTGAGGCACTGAGCGGGGTCTTACATACACTACATTTTGTGGGAGAACCAGCCTCTACTGTTGCTCCTACAGGAAGCTTATACCATTTATAATGATGGAGGTTTTTCTGGCTCAATGAAGTCAGTCAAAACTTCGTCCGGTTCATCTTCCAATTCATCAAAGCTATTACATCCAAACGTTACCGTAGTCGGCTGTACTAGGTTAGGGATATGAGCCTCTTCATTACTTAAATTAGATGGATCAAGAGCCGCTTGGGTCAGCATAGAACTCGCGATACTCTGGCGAAGTTGTGCGACTTGCTCACTCAAGCGAGTAACTTTTCCCTCAAGTCCTTCCACCTGCGCTAAAGTTGCATAACGCTTCGCCTGATTGCCCCTCTCAAAAAACTGAGTCAGGATTTCGCTGAGTGCGCTTGAAGTCTCCTCCAACCCTTTTTGCTCTTGATAGGACATGAGGGCTTGATAAAGCTCCTCCGGTAGGTAGATGCTAACTAGCTTTTTGTACGTGGTCATGAGCAATGTTTTCAGAACAACTTGGTTGTAGGAGGAAGCAACAATCTCTCAAATTTTAGCCCTGGTCAATTGAACATCCGAAAGTAAGGTTTTCTCATCCTCGCTAGAATGTTGAGTTGGAGATTAATTGAGCCGTCACACATCTCAAGAGTAATTCATGTCTAATTGGGTTTGGTTATCCAGAGTAACGTTACTGAGCTTTGTTGGGACAGGTGCCTTTGCCGTTTTATTGTTCTCAGGACGGGGTTTCAATCAATCAGCAAGTACGCCTAGCGATCGCATTCCCTCTACGACTACCTCTCCAGGAAAGATTGAAGCGGTGGATTTGTCCACATTCCCTCTGCCGACTTCGATGACTGGACGCGATCGCTCAATGAAATTTGCAGGTGACTCAAAAGTCCCCACTCGTCCTTTTGACCTTCAGCAAAGCCTAACAAGCTATTCTCCCCTGTTTGCCGCTCCGACATCATTAGGAATGGTAGCGATTGGTGTGGCAGAGGGAAATTATCGCTTACTTGTAAAAGACAGTACCCTCTATGTGCAGCAGACACCGTTCTACTTTGGACACACCGACCCCGGAAACTTAAGTTGGGGTGATGTCGTGAGTAACTATGGTCCCTGTAGCGACCAAGGACGTAGTAAGGGAGATATTGCCTTAGCAGAGCGGATATGCTTAGAACGAGCGCTCAATGGTCTGCCAACCCAGCTATTTGACTTAAACGCGGCGGGAATCGACCCAAATCTCGACTTAGAAGCAGTGCTGAACACAGCAGACTTATACAATCAAGCCAGTCCAATTCACTCCCGCTACTTCCCAAAAGCCTTAGCGATTGCCCGAAATGGAGGATTGAAAGGAATTGAGGCGCTTGCTTGGGCAAGGACTGCGTCCTTCTACCTCAACTTCAATAATGAGATGGATATAGAAGGGGGTTCAAACAAGGCAACGGGGTTAATAGGCATCTGTGCCAGAGAAAATCGTCCGACAACCGAGTGGCAATGTGTCTATGACGATCAAATGCGACGAGTAAAAGCGATCACTAACGTCTTAGAGAAATATCGCAGTCTCATCCCACAAGGAAAAACAAAGCCAAACTAGACTCAAAGAAACACACTACACACTCAACTCATGGTTCATCAGGAGCAAATTTCCCTTTCCACAGATAGTCATGGCGATATGCATGACATCACTGAGAAGGTGAATTCCATCGTCAAGAACTCCGGCATCAAAACGGGAATGGCTCACATCTTCAATATTGGTAGTACGGGAGCAATTGGTACGATTGAGTTTGAGCCAGGACTGCAACGTGACTTACCTGAGATTTTAAATAAGCTCATTCCACCGAGTCGGGACTATGGACATGAGCAGATGTGGCACGATGGCAATGGACACTCCCACCTGCAAGCGACTTGGCTTGGTCCTTCCCTAACTGTGCCTATCCAGAATGGGAAGCTAGAGTTAGGAACTTGGCAACAAATCTTCCACCTCGAATGTGACATCAAACCACGCCAACGCAAAGTCGTTGTAACGATTTATGGGGAGTAGTGACGTTAGTGCTATTCGGGGAATAGCTAGAGAGGTTCCAACGGCTCAATTTATCATTGGGGTACGCTCACTTAACTTCTGGGGAAAAACAGCGATCGCTTTTTTATAGCGATGCTCGTATCAGTGAGGTACATCTTACTTTCTTGCCTATTCCCCATTCCCGAAAACCCAGAATATTGTACCTCATCCTTTAGGAGAACCGCTATAACTACAGATTTTTGTCTAACAGATGACGCTACTCTATTTAAAATTAATTGCATCTAACTAAATCCGAACTTTGCCATGAAGCTAATTCGTCGCTCATTTGTTCTGCTTGTACTTGCCTTGCTGACGACTCTTACCGTAATTGCCTGTGGGAGTGGTGGTAGTGGTGAAACAGTCAAAGTCGGCTCAAAAGATTTCACCGAGCAATTCATTTTGGGCGAAATGTATGCTCTAGTCCTAGAAAACAGTGGCATCAAAGTTGAACGTAAGTTGAACTTAGGAGGTACACCCGTCGCCCAAGCGGGTCTTGAAAGTGGTCAAATTGATTTGTACCCAGAGTACACTGGCACAGGTTTATTAACAGTTTTGAAGCAACCTGCCAATAGTGACCAAAAGCAGGTATTTGACACAGTTGCCAAAGCTTATAAAGAAAAATACAACTTAGTCTGGCTAGAGCCTGCGCCGATGAACAACACTCAAGCCTTGGCGATGAGTCAGGAAGATGCGGCAAAATATGGCATCAAGACAATCTCCGACATGGTGAAGAAGGCAAATCAACTCACAATCGCCAGCACAGCGGAGTTTCAGGAGCGTGAGGATGGATTGCCCGGTCTTAAAAAAGTCTATGGCAACTTTGAATTCAAAAAACTGATTCCTCTCGATCCTGGATTGAGGTATCAAGCTTTAAAAAATGGTGAAGCCGATGTCGTTGAAGCGTTTGGCACAGATGGAGAGATTAGTGCCTTGAAGCTAGTTGTCCTAGAAGATGACAAGAAGTTATTCCCACCCTACCAAGTTGCGCCAGTTGTGCGTCAGGAAGTGTTGGATAAGAATCCGGGTATTCGTGATACTCTCAATACCCTTTCTCCTAAACTGACAGATGCGACAATGCAACGCCTAAACTATGAGGTAAGCGGTAAACAGCGTGAACCAGCAGAAGTAGCAAAAGAATTTCTGACTCAGGAAGGATTGTTAAAGTCTTGAGGAAATTGTTATACCAATTCTCTAGGAAGGTTGCACTTAATAACGAGGTGATGATGTAATTCCATCCACAAATAGAAGCGATCACTTCTGCTGAGATGGAAGCCTTGAACCTGTTTTAACTTCCGTCTTATTCATCTTTAGATCCCTCGCTTGTTCACTATCAAATTTTTTTAGCACCTTGGTATCAAGAAATGGAAAAGTATTTAGTCACCAAAGAAGAGATTGAGTTTTATGAAGGGCTGGAAAAAACACATTTTCTCAACTCCAATGCTCGCAGACTGAATAAGTCTTTAGGAGATTTGACAGGTTTAAAAAATATCGGTTTCCACATCATTGAAGTAGAGCCTGGACGTGAATCAACGGAGCTTCATATGCACTATCACGAAGAAGAGTGCGTATACGTTCTCTTAGGAGAAGCTGAGGCAACAATTGGAGAAAGCGTTTATCCAGTTAAAGCAGGAGATTTTATTGGATATCGCGCTGGTGGTAAGCCGCACAAGCTGAAAAACACAGGCAATTCTATATTCAAATGTATAGTAGTTGGTCAAAGGCTAGACTATGATATCGGTGACTATCCAAATTTGCAGAAGCGTATATATAGGAGCAAAGGTTTAAAGTGGAATCTGGTCGATATGGAAAATATAGCTGAACCAGTAGCAGGTAAGAAGGCATAACAGGTAGAATGCATTTCCTCAATCGAAACTTTGATTACCCGCTCCTTTGTTGCAGCAGTTACTGCATAACGCAGCCGGTGTTGTAATTCTTCACTGCTCTCATGCACTTCTACTCAAAACCGATTTCCCATACCCCTACACCCTTACCTCTGTCTCTTATAATTTAGTGCATCTTCATGGAGAATTGGTATTAGTAGCTAGTAGTTTGTTTAATCCTTAACTACTAACTCTTCAAAGTTACGGCTAAATTTAGGAGTAATAAACGTGGTGAAAATTGTTGATCGTAAATCATTAGGGATTCAACCCGTTTATGACATTGGTGTGGAACGTGACCATAACTTTATTTTGGCAAATGGGAAAGTGGCATCAAATTGCTTCAACAAATCCCATTCAACAGCTTATGGTTATGTTACTTATCAAACCGCTTACCTAAAAGCGAATTATCCCGTTGAATATATGGCGGCACTACTCACGGCTAGTAGTGGAACCCAAGACAAGGTGCAGAAATATATCGGTACCTGCTCAAGCATGGGAATTGATGTATTGCAACCTGATATCAATTGTTCTGAGATTGATTTCACGCCTGTAGCTGGCAAAATATTGTTTGGATTATCAGCAGTACGAAATTTAGGACAAGGGGCGATTGAGTGTATTTTAAATGCCCGTAATACTGATGGTGCATTTAAGTCACTCGCGGATTTATGCGATCGCGTTGATTTACGTGCTGTTAACCGTAGAGCCTTGGAAGCCTTAATTTACTCTGGTGCTTTTGATAGTATCTCACCGAATCGTAAGCAACTGATTGAAAATCTAGAAGCATTAATTAGTTGGGCGCAAGATCGGGCGAAAGATCGAGATAGTGGACAGACTAACATTTTCGATATTTTAGGAAGCACGAATGGAACCAAAAACACTAATGATGCGGCATTAGAATCTGCCCCTCAGCCTCCTAATATTCCTGATTTTTCCGCGCAGGAAAAGCTACGCTTAGAAAAAGAACTGCTAGGTTTCTATGTATCTGACCATCCTCTAAAATCAGTGGGACAAGTCGCTAAACTTATGTCTCCAATTAACCTTTCGGACTTAGCTGAGCAAAATCAAAGAGCGACTCTTAGCGCAATCGTGATGCTGACGGATGTCAAGCCCATCATCACAAAAAAAGGTGAACCTATGGCAATTGTGCAGATGGAAGACCTGAGCGGTCAAGCCGAGGGTGTTGTCTTTCCTAAAAGTTATAAGCAAATCGAACAATTCATCAAAGCTGATGCCCGCATCATTGTTTGGGGCAAAGTAGATCGGAAAGATGAGCAAATTCAGATGATTATTGAGGATGCTGAGTTTATTGAAACTGTACAAATGGTAGTTGTTGAACTACCACCAGAGCGAGTCACTAAAGATGGACTCACCCATTTAAGAACTATTCTGAAAGAATACTCCGGGCAAAAAAATCATGCGAAAAGACCAGTCTTAGCAACAGTAGCCACATCACAGCAACACCAATTTGTTCGCTTTGATTCTAAATATTGGGTACAAGACTATAAGGCAGCAATTAACGCTCTCAACAATGCTGGATTTCCTGCCCGTGCGTCTTCGCTTAATCGATAACAGGTAAGCTGTTATGCCTCTAGAGAAAAGGGGAAGGGTGAAAGGTGAAAGGAAAATACTTTTTTCCATGAGTGCATATTACAAATTAAAGGCGTAATAGCTTAGTAGCTCTCAAGTTATAAAAAGTGTCACATATACATCTTTAATGCTTCTAATACCGACATGCATTCAAAGAGCTAACTTTCTCTCCCTGTGCTTCCCCTGCTTCCTCTGCCTCCCTACATCCCCTGCTGAACGGAAGGGCTGAGAAACTCTCCCAGTAAAGGTTTACTCTGCAAGATACAACTGTAAGTAGACTAGCGTCAGCTTCTTAACTTCTGCCATGACTCGTTCTCGAAACGCTTCATCTCGGCTCAAAGAAAGGACATGAAGTTTACCAACCATTGACACAGTTACTAAAGCAATCAGCTCAGATTCTTCTGGTTTCAAGATAGGAACACGTAGAGCATAAAACGCTGCTAATTGTTTAGCAATTTGACGATCAACCTCCGCCTGCATTGCTAGCACTTCTGCTGAGGCTCCGTGTGAATGTACAAATACTGAACGGAAACCAGGGTGTTCAATGAAGAACTGATTAAAGGCATCACTGGCTTGCTCAACATAGACAGACAACGGTAAATGGACAGCCTCTGGCGTGTGTAATTGTGCGATCGCGTACTGCAACTGTTCAAGGTAGCGAACTGCCAGAGCCTTGAGAATTGCCACTTTATCTGGGAAAAAACGATAGAGTGACCCGACTGACATCTTGGCACGAGCGGCAATCTCAATTGTTGTCGCCCCCTCAAAACCCCTGAGGGCAAATACCTCGTCAGCAATGTTCAGAATGTGGTTCACCCGTTCAATGCTGCGGGCTTGTTGCGGCTTGCGCCGCATCTGGTCAGAGTTGGATGAGCCTTCAAACATTTTCTATTCATGTCTTGACAAACGCGAATAAGTATTCATATTTTATGAACATGAATACTTATTCACATCTTCCCTCAAATTAGATTTGGTGGAGACTAAGAAAATGGCTCGTTTTCTCATCACTACAATTCCTCTAGTTGGACATGTCAATCCGGCCTTACCCATTGCTCGCCAACTAGTGGAGCGTGGTCATGAGGTGTGGTGGTATTCAGGAAAAACCTTACAGTCCAAGATTGAGGCAACTGGCGCACGCTTCCTTCCTATACGCACGGGAATGGATTTCTCCGACCTCAAGAACGTGCCCGATTCATTGCGAGAAAAAAGGAAAAATCTCAAAGGGCTAGCGCAGTTTAAATTTGATTTCAAACACTTTTTTTGTGACTCGGCTGTTGGGCAGGTAAAAGACTTGACAGATATTCTGCGCGAATTCCCTGCCGATGTACTTTTATCCGATGTTTGTTTTTTGGGTGCTGCTTGGGTTCACGAAACGGGTGGACCACCTTGGGCAGCATTCGGAATTACGGCATTAGGGATTATTAGCCCTGATACAGCGCCTTTTGGCTTGGGAATGCGACCTGATGCCTCTACACTCGGACGCTTGCGTAATGGTGTTTTAAACTGGGTGTTCGAGCGGGGATTGTTTAAGGATGTAACTGACTACATGAACCAACTCCGAGCCAGTATTGGATTACCGCCATACCAAACGAGCTTTTTTGATGCTGTTGTATCCCCATATCTTTATTTACAGGGAACGGTTCCAGCGTTTGAATACCCTCGTAGCAACTTGCCGTCCCAAGTGCATTTTATTGGACCCTATTTGCCAGAGCCACCTGCTGATTTTACACCCCCTGTTTGGTGGGACGTAAAAAGGGGAAAGCCCGTCATCCACGTTACGCAAGGTACAGTAGCCACTGATGCAGATGATTTGATTGTCCCTACACTCCAGGCACTTGCAGATGAAGACGTGTTAGTTGTTGCTGCGACTGGTGGCGAACCGATAGAAAATATTAAAGCCCCTCTCCCAGCGAATGCCAGACTAGAACGGTTCATTCCCTATTACCATCTTCTGCCACACGTCGATGTCATGGTGACAAATGGCGGGTACAACGGCGTGCAGGCGGCTCTAGCGCATGGTGTACCACTAGTCGCCGCAGGTCAAACGGAGGAGAAGCCAGAGATATGTACTCGTATTGAGTGGGCTGGGGTGGGTATTAACCTAAAAACTAAGACACCTACGTCAACGCAGCTAAAAAACGCTGTGAAGAAAATCCTAGAATCACCCCACTATCGGCAGAAAGCTCAACTTATTCAAGCCGACATTACCCGTTACGACACACCGAGTTTATCCGCTAAGCTGCTGGAACAGTTGGCAGTGACAAAACAGCCAGTTTTTGTATCAAGTTGAATAAAATCTTATGAAGACGGGATCAAAAAGCGATCGCTTGCCTTGAGAAGGCTAGAGCAGCAAGAATCAGTTTGGGAAGTAGTGATAAACCAACGGCGTTATCAGTTTGTGTATCTTCAGCCAAGAACTTCCCCAAGTTATCAACTAGAGTTATAAGGAGCAAGGTGGTGAAAGCGATAGAAGCGACAGTCACGGTAACTACAGACGGTAAAATTACAATTCAACTGCCACCAGATATTCCACCAGGAGAGCATCAGATAGTACTAGTAATTGATGAGGAATCAGTGACAAAAGAAAAGCGTCTGGTTAGTCAAAGAAAGTATCTACCACTGAAATTTTCAGCTTATCCAGTTGGACTGGTCAAAGAAAGCCTAACTTTCCGTAGACAAGATCTCTATGGCGACGATTAATAATCCAGTCTTTATCGATACAAATATTTTAATCTACGCAAATTTGGCGATGTCTCCCTTTCATCGACAGGCTATTGAGCGACTTCAGTCACTTGATGAGCAAAGAGTTGATCTGTGGATTAGCCGCCAAACCCTAAGAGAATATCTGTCTGGTATGACAAGACAGGGAGAATTAACAGGAGACATACCTGTTGCATCTCTTATTGCAGACGTTCGATATTTTACCAATCGCTTTCGTGTAGCTGAAGATAGCCTTCAAGTGACAGAAAGGCTGTTGGTGCTGATGGAGCAAGTGTCTATCGGTGGTAAACAGGTGCATGATGCAAACATCGTAGCCACGATGCAAGCTTACGGAATTAGTCAACTACTCACGCACAACGTTGTTGATTTTAACCGCTTTTCGGAGTTTATTACTGTGTTGCCGTTGGTGGGGAATGAAGTTTAGGATGCGATCGCATTTACTCAAAAATTACTGAGCCTCCTCTCGGTTTCCTGAGAGAAGCCTACATATTAAAAACCGATGCCCACACTAAACACAAAAAACTTAACTCTAAGAGATGTTCATCGTCTTTTGGGTTTCCAAAGACAATCTAATAACTCCTTTACATCTTTATTATCCCTAGAAACTATCACAGAGTTTGAACAGCAGGAACTTGGGCAAATCCGAGATGACTTTGATAACTACTTGTCAGCCGGTAAAGTGTCTGAAGGGCAGGTGAAGTTCCTCGCTATTGCTCCACTAATGCGTTTAAGTGGCTTCTATCGCTCACCGATTGAGATTACTTTGGAAGAGGGCATTGAGGAGATTCTCGTTGAAGACGAAGATACATTAATAACCGGACGAATGGATATTTTGGCGGTTAGCAATGCCCAAGCTGCTACAGCAATTTCACGTTTTTGGGTATTAGTGCTTGAAGCTAAAAACAGTACGGTTGAAGTTTTTGAGGGTTTACCACAACTGCTTACCTATGCCTTTAAAAGCTTGGAGCAGCAAGAATCAGTTTGGGGGTTGGCGACAAACGGACTACGTTATCAATTTGTGTATCTTCAGTCAGGAACTCCCCCTACTTATCAACTGATGCCAGAACTTAACCTCGTTAGCTGTGAGCGTTCTATCCAGTTACTACAAGTTCTGAAAGCTATTTGCAAGCTTCAGGGTACTCTTGCCGAGGATTAATGCGATCGCATCTCCCCATTCCTCGTTAAGATCCCTTTCCCGTTCGTCCTGCTAGATTTGCAACCACTGCAACTAACTCTTCTGGATTGACAGGCTTAGGCATATGTAACTGAAAACCTGATGCAAGTGCCCGGATTCGATCCTCCGCTCTAGCATACGCCGTCAACGCCACAGCCGGAATCTGTCCACCTTGCTCGGCATCCAATGCCCTTATTTTCCGAATTAGGGCATAGCCATCTTGTCCCGGCATCCCAATATCACTGACCAATACACTCGGCTTTAACCGTGGCAGTACCTCCAGTACCTCACTTGCTGTTGCAACAGGAGTCACTTCAACACCGTACTGTCCAAGTATAGTAGTCAGCAAGTCACGGGCATCGGCTTCATCATCAACCACGAGAACCCGCAACCCTTTCAAATCTGGCAGGTTGTCAAGCGGCACACTATCCTCAACCGTTGACTCAACAGGTGATTGATTAGTGACATCTGTAAGCACTGTTACTAATGGGAGTTGTACTGAAAAGGTTGCTCCTTGCCCCTCGCCTAGACTATCGGCATGAACAGTCCCCCCGTGCAGTTCCACCAAATGACGGACAATGGCTAATCCCAATCCCAATCCCCCATAAGCTCTAGTGGTGGAGCTATTTTCTTGGCGGAAGCGGTCAAAAACATGGGGCAAAAATTCAGGAGCAATCCCCTTACCTGTGTCACTCACCTGAATTTGGACATATTTATCCATTGTCTGTTGTCGATTATCCATTGTCCATGCTAACTGACTACTGACTATTGATAGTTGCACCTCAACTCGCCCACCTTTGGGGGTGAACTTAACAGCATTAGAGAGGAGATTCCAGACAACTTGCTGTAAGCGGTTGCCATCCCCTAAGATTGGTTCGATTGATGAATCTAATCTCGACTCAATCCGAATATCCTTCGCCTGCGCTGCCGGACGTACTGTATCAATTGCTGCCTCAATCATAGAAGTCAGTTCGACTGGACGGGTATTGAGGTGGAGTTTGCCCCGAATAATCCGGGAAACGTCTAAAACGTCTTCAATGAGTACAGCCAATGACTTTGTATTACGGTCAATTGTCTCTAGGGCACGAGCAGCGGTAGCCTCGTTAAACTTCCGGGTACGGAGTAGCTGAGTCCACCCCAACATGGCATTGAGGGGGGTACGCAGTTCATGGGAGAGTGTCGCGAGAAACTCATCCTTCATGCGGTTTGCCGATTCCGCCTCACTACGGGCTGCCTGTTCACTAACTAGCAACTGCTCGCGTTCTGCCTCTACTCGCTTGCGTTCGGTGATGTCAATCATGAATCCACGCAGTACAGAAGGCTCATCCTCACTCCGAACAACATTTACAATGTCGTACAGCCACACAACTCGTCCATCAGCTGCCAACATTCTGTATTCAAATTCGTAGTTTTCAAGGATAGCTGAGCAGTCTAAGCAATATTGAATCGCCCAGTCTCGGTCTTCTGGATGGATGTGTTCAGACCAGAAACTGTCAGTGTACCAATCTGATAACGGATAGCCAAGAATTTGTAGGCTCTGTGGACCGACGTAGGTAAATCTCCCTGTGGTTGCATCAGCCTCCCAAGGAATGACACAAACCTTTTCTGCCAGTTTCCGAAACCGCTCCTCACTCTCTTTGAGTGCTGCTTCGGTACGTTTGCGTTCGCTAATATCGGCAACAATTGACATACAGCTAACATTGCCTTCTGCATCACGTAGAGGCGCAGCCCAAACGCTGATATCAATCTCTGAACCTCCCTTCTTTTGGCGACGAGCTTCCATACCTGTGAAGGTATTGCCTTGCCGAATAAAATCCAGATTGGCTAAGAATTCCGCTTGTTTGTCTTCAGAAACAGAAGGGAGAAAATGCCCTACTGCTTCCTGTTCACTCCAGCCGAAGATTTGCTCAGCGGCTGGATTCCACATCTTCACTTTTCCATCATCAAGACTAAAAACTGTAATCGCCAAGGGACAAGCTTGAATCAGCGCTTGCAGGGTTTGGTTGGTTTCGCTAAGCGCTTCCTCAGTCCGTTTACGCTCAGTGATGTCCTCAACCATCCCTAATCCAAAACAGACTGTCCCATCCTGATCAGAAACCATTGCCGAAGTCAGATTAACCCATAAACTTTCGCCATTCTTCTTGATATAGCGTTTCTCAATCTGATAGATCGGTATCTCACCTTTGAATAGCTGCTCTGCGTAGACAACATCGGTTTGAACATCGTTAGGATGGGTAATTGCCGCAAAGGTAAGTTGATGCAATTCTGGTGCAGAGTATCCCAACATCTCACAGTAGGTTTTATTTACCGTTAGAAACCGACCACTCAAATCAACAACAGAAATACCAATGGGTGCTTCTTCAAAAAACGTTCGGAATCGCTCCTCACTTTCTCGCAACGCCGACTCCGCTCGTTGACGGGCGATCGCAATTCCTGCTAAATGAGTAGATACCTCCACCAATTTCCGGTCTTGAGGACTGGGTTCTTTCGGTGTTCGATAATACATCGCAAAGGTACCCAAAACCTCCTCATCCTTACCAAAAATCGGCATTGACCAGCAAGCTTGTAAACCATGAGCTAAAGGCAAATCCCGCCATTGTGCCCAGAGTGGATCGTTGGCAATATCGGATACAATTACAGGCTCCCGACGATAAACGGCTGTGCCGCAACTCCCTGAACAAGCGCCAACAGCAACACCCTGGTTTGTAATTTCTTTGTAGCTTTCTGGAATGCTAGGAGCGATACACTCACCCAGCATTGTCCCGTCTTGATTCAGGAGGAGGATAGCACATAGAGCATCATCAGACTGTTCCTCAATTGATCGAGCTAGAACATCCAGCACATCAGGGAGTGCGGCACCCGTGGCAATTAGTTCCAGAATACGAGTTTGTGCAGCAAGTAACGCTTGGCTTCGCTTGTGTTCAGTTAAGTCTAGATAGAAGGCGATTAGTTCTTGTTGCTCATCATAAGGCTCTTGCAACATCGCCCCACCGATCAGAATCGGCACTCGCCTCCCGTCTTTTCGGATGTACTCTTTTTCAAAGGGAGTTGCAATACCTTGCGTCTTTAATTCTTCTGCTGCTTGTGCATCCAAGTGTAAAAATTCGGGCGGTGTCATCTGTGTCCAGTGGATTTGCCCTGAAAGCACTTCCTCCCGTGTGTAACCCGTCATTTCCAAGAAGTAGTCGTTGGTGTAGTTGATTTTGCCGATAAAGTCACCGAAGGCAACACCAAAAATATTTGACTCAACCAACCGTCGTAATCGCTTCTCGCTCTCCCTAAGAGCCGCTTCTGCTTGTTTACGTTCTGTGATGTCGCGCAACGCTGACACCCGTACCTGACGACCTTGGTACAGAGAGCTTTTTCCTTCTACTTCTAAGGAAAAGGGTGTTCCGTCTTTCTTTAAACCCGTTAGCTCATAAGGCTTTTCATCACCTAATCGGATATTTTCTAAGGTGATCGCATAAGATTCTGGGGTCAAAAAGTCTGCGGCTGACAGTTCCATTACCTCACTCAGTTCGTAGCCAAACATTCTCGCTAAGGCAAGGTTGGCATCCAGAACTTTTCCAGCTTCATGAATCAGAATGCCTTCAACCGTGGAGTTTGCTAAGGCGCGAAACCTTTCTTGACTTTCTCGCAATGACTGCTGTGCCATTGAGCGATCGCGTTCAATTCGATCTAACGTCTGGGCAATTTGCCAAATCCAAACGCACAAAACAACAATCGTCACCATTACCAGCAGCAACAACCCGAAGGTGGCACTGTAAAGCTTGGCGCGATAACCCTGGAGGATAAGGTAGCCCACAATTGAGGGAATAGTGATCGCCGCAACTAAGAGACGACGTGCGATAAATCCCCCAAGGCGATCGCTAGTGACGATTCTCATTAGTCCCTGTTGTGGATAGGTAAATAAAATACCAATACACAGAACAATGAACGTCACTACAGTGTGTAGTGCCATTTTCGTATAGGAGGCAATGCCGTAAAGAGACTGAAATTGGTAGGCATAACCGAGTAACGGCTGCCAGGAAACTAAAGCGGCGAAGAGGGCAAGGAACTGGGCAACACCGTGGCAGCGACGGGTTCTCTGACTCAAAAGCAGCAAGGCGAAACCAAGCAGGGCGAAATTCAGAGCTGTATTAGGAGCCATCCTGCCTGGATGTGACGTTGCCACCGCTTCCGGTAGCTCACGAAACAGCAAATGGTCGATCCCAAGGTTCCAGTTGAAGAGATATTCACTAAGCGTGAGTAAGCCAATCATCGCTACAGTGAAAGCACAGATTTGGGAAATCCACTGCCTTGAACGTATCGAATGGACTTGACGATACCAACGTGGTACTCGACTCCTGGAAGAGGGCACTCTGAGAGTTGGCAACGCACTATTTCGACTATCAGCAGAAATCTCTGCGTTTTTTTCCTGTGTTCCCGCCTCCTCTTCTCTTGTCGCGCTACTCTTGTCTTCGGTGGGCAACAGCCACAGTGACACCCCAGATAGGATAAACGCTAAAGCCGTGTTAGCTTTCATGGTGACTAAATTGGGAAAGACGCTCTTCAAGGGTGAGTGATCGAGCATCCAGCCAATTAGGACAATAAAGCCGACAAGGAACGCGATCGCACTTGCTGCTTGTGCAATCAGCTTATTGGAAGAGACTAGAGGAGAATCGGGAAGCTGTGGACGATTCACTTTTAAAATTATCGGGGGATTGAGTAGTTAAAACTAATGGTTCGTACCCCTACATTATCTTTTGACCGGGGAACTCTGATTTTGCACCCACCGCCCAAAGGCAAAGCCTGGGTGGATTATGCCACTTGGGATGATCGGGTGGAGAAGTTTCGTATTCCTGGAATTCATTACCGTCAGCTAGTGGAAGCTTTGCAAGCTGAAAGTGTGACGTTTAGTGATGAGGCGAAGGAATTTTCCCAGCTAGATTTGGTTCCCAGCTTTGAGATGGAACCTTACTCTCACCAAAGCGAGGCACTTTTAGCCTGGAAGCAGACAGGACGGCGAGGGGTAGTGGTGTTACCGACAGCGGCGGGGAAGACTTACTTAGCTCAGCTAGCGATGCAATCAACGCCTCGCAGTACCCTGATTGTAGTGCCAACGCTGGATTTGATGCACCAGTGGTATGCTCAGTTGGAAGCGGCATTTCCCGATGCGGAGTTGGGGTTGCTGGGGGGAGGTTCACGCGATCGCACTCCTTTACTCATTGCTACCTATGACAGTGCGGCTATCCATGCCGAAGCACTAGGAAACCTCTACGGATTGTTAATTTTTGATGAGTGTCACCACTTGCCGACAGACTTTTATAAAGTGATTGCGGAATATGCGATCGCACCCTACCGCTTGGGACTGACGGCAACCCCAGAACGCTCCGATGGGCGTCATAATGACCTGGATGCTCTGATTGGGCCAGAAGTCTATCGCAAAACGCCTGAAGAACTTTCTGGTTCAGCACTTGCGGAGCATAAGGTTGTTCAGATTAAAGTCAAGCTCTCACAAAAAGAACGCGATCGTTACAATGAGTGCGTTAAACTTCGCAATGACTTTTTGAAGGAATCAAATATCTACCTCGGTAGTCTACAAGGCTGGCAACAATTTGTCATGGCAAGTGCGCGATCGCCAGCCGGACGCAGAGCAATGCTTGCCCATCGAGAAGCCAAGGAAATTGCCTCTGGCACCGATGGCAAACTACGAATTCTCATAGACTTACTTGCCCAACATTACCCAGAACGCAGCCTTATTTTCACCAACGACAACGCCACCGTCTACCGCATCTCGCAAGAGTTACTGATTCCCTCTATTACTCATCAGACACCCGTAAAGGAACGCCATGATATCCTGACGCGCTTCCGAGAGGGAGAATACAAAACCTTAGCCGCTTCCCACGTTTTGAATGAAGGTGTAGATGTCCCAGATGCGCGTGTAGCGATTATCTTATCGGGTACAGGTTCAGCACGCGAGTATGTTCAGCGATTAGGGAGAGTGTTGCGTAAGGGTACAGATAACAATAAATTAGCGATACTCTATGAAGTCGTGGCAGAAGATACTAGTGAGGAAGGAACATCCCAGCGTCGGCATAGCTCAGAATCCAGAAACGAACCCGCCAAGAAACGAAAAGAAGTCGAAAAGCCAAAGTTGAAGCATCGGCAACTGGAAATTTTACCGTCTCCAACGTATGAAGTAAATCATTCTACGACTCCTAAAGCCGCTGAGTCACCAGCGAAGTGGGGCGAAGAGGACACGCTAGATGGTTGGTAATCAGGTGCAGAGTTATTGACTGGGATGCGCCGAGAGAGTGACCAGATCTACAGGGAATAGTACTGAGTGGTACATATGATTCGGTAGGATGAGCATAGGTTTACCCCAACTGCGGCTGTATGGTTAAAACACCCTCTCAGCATTGGACAATTCCCCCCTTAGAAAATGGCGATCGCTTAAACCGTTATGAATTTGAGCGCCGCTACAACGCCATGCCCAAGCTCAAGAAAGCCGAGTTGATCGAAGGAATTGTCTACATGCCTGCTGCACTGCGCTTCAAAAGCCACGGCCAACCTCATGGTTGGATGATCGGATGGTTGGTAACTTACGAAGCGACAACACCAGGGGTTGCGGTGGGGGATGCTCCAACAGTGCGGCTTGATATCGACAATGAACCTCAGCCGGATGTTGTTCTCCTGATCATGCCAGAAGCAGGTGGACAGGCGCGACTGAGTGAGGATGATTATATTGAAGGCCCTCCAGAGTTGGTTGTCGAAATTGCCGCTAGCAGTGCTGCCATCGACCTTCACACCAAAAAACAAGCCTATCGTCGTAATGGAGTGAAGGAATATATCGTCTGGCAAGTCCTCGATCGAAAAATTAGCTGGTTCTATCTAGACAAGGGTGAATATTTCGATTTACCGATTGATGCTGATGGAATTATCCGGAGTCGAGTCTTTCCGGGGTTGTGGTTAGCAGTTTCAGAGTTATTGGCTGGGAATATGCAGCGCGTCTTCGCAGTTTTACAAGAGGGGGTGCAGTCTCCTGAACATGGCGCATTTGTCCAGAAATTAGCCCGCGACTAATTAGCTAATAGGGAATTAACCTCAGCTCTATTGCAAGTATGAGGGACACTTAGGATTCGACACCTCACCATTGGGCATTATCGTTTGACACATCAGAGTACTTCTTAAATTCGCTCCACCTAAGTTTGCTCCGCTCAAATCGGCAAAACTCAAATTAGCACAGCTCAAATTAGCACAGCTCAAATTAGCACAGGTCAAGTTTGCTCCAAATAAATTTGCCCCAAACAAATTTGCGCCAAATAGATCGGCATCTCTCAGGTAAGCGTTATACAGCTCAGCATTTTTTAAGAGGGCACCATTCAAATAAGCATGATACAGGTCAGCATGTCTGAGGAGTGCACCTCTTAAATTGGCATGATACAAATCAGCACCACTCAGGAAAGCACCAATCAAGATTGCACCACTCATCGTTGCGCCACTCATCGTTGCGCCACTAAGGTTGGCTCGACTCATAATGGTTCCACTCAAGATTGCGCCACTCATAAACGAATGACTCAGATTGGCTCGACTCATGATGGCTCGACTCAAGTTTGCATTACTTAAATCAGCATTACTCAAGTCAGCACGAATTAGTTTGACATCAAACAGCTCAGCACCTTTGAGATTCATGCCGCTCAGGTTCATACCCTCCAGATTAGGAAAATACAAACCTCGCTCTCCTGCTGAATAGCGCTCTAGAAGCTTGCTAGCATCCATCGTAGTGAGTCACTTTATAAATAACGGTTGCTTCCCATAGATCGTCTTTGCCTCCAGCCGTCTCTCTCCCCTCCGCGTCATCACAACCGTTAGTATTCCCTTTTACCTCTACAGCTAAGCTACCACGCCTAACTTTCAGAGCATTTTGCTCACACTATTAACTTTAAAAATTGCTGATATGTCGAAGATTGACAACTGGCTAAGGAGAAAAGGCGATCGCATAATGTTTCTTTCGCTACAATCTACCACTAAAAAAGTACCCGACATGGGTACTGTTTAACTTCTAGGGATTTCGCACAATTGAACCAGTAGAGCGTCACTTATCTTCCCCGACTTAAGAACGGCTACCATTAGGAATCAACTGTATGTTCACAATTCGGTTCAACACAGCGAATTATACTCCAGATTGGCTAATTACCCTTCGGAACAATGTAGACGGATGGGAGAAAGATATTCCGGGCGAATATCAGAATGACGAATGGCGCTTTGAATTACCTGAAGCCAACTATCAACAGGGTTTCTTCTTCAAGTTTGTACTCGAAGAAACCTACTGGATGGAGGGGCTAAACATTAATCTCCAGCCTGTAGCGGGTGGGGATTATCTTTACGAAGAAGGTGCAGTTAAATTTCCTCCAATCACAGAAGCGATCGTTGAAAACGGCTATGTACAACATCTCTTCTTCAAGCCAAATCTAGACGAAGCTCACTTATTTGATGTCATCGTTATTGGTTCAGGCATTGGTGGCGGAATTTTAGCTGACCAATTATCAGATTTGGGTGTCGATGTACTCGTCCTAGAAGCTGGTAGCTATTTGTTTCCAACCCATGTTGCTAATCTCCCTCGTCAGCACAAGGTTGGGCAATTTGATAAGCATGTCTGGGGGCTATTTGATGAGTTCAAAATCCAGAACTATGTCAAGCCTAATGACTCTCAATATAAAGGAGCACAAGCTTTTAATTTGGGCGGTCGCTCAGTTTTTTGGGGTGGTTTAATTCCTCGGATGTCTTCCTGGGAAATGGATGCTTGGCCGACTCCAATCAAATGGTACTTAGAAGATAGTGGCTATCAGCTAGCAGAAGACTTAATGCGGTTGGCACTACCCTCATCAACTTATCAGCAAAGTGTCAAAAAGTTTTTAAAAGAGCAACTGCCTGAGTTCAATCATATTGATGCTCCAGTTGCCGTTAAGCATAGCAATGTTGACCTGAACACAATTCCCACAGGAATGTTTTCCACGGCTGATTTGCTGATGGAATCCAAACTCACGAATGGTGCAAGCGGCAATCAAAATCTATCAATTAATCTCAATCATCCCGTCGTTGAGCTAGAAACTACAGGCACCTCAGTTACAAAAGTCGTTGCCTACGACTTGATTGCTAAGAAATATCGGAAATTCCAAGCAAAGCAGGTTGTCCTTTCAGCAGGAACAATTGAGAGTGCAAAGCTAGCGAAGCTTAGTCAACTTTTAGATCCGAATAACAAGATTGGAGTGGGTATTACCGATCATCCCATTTTCTTCACTCATTTTGCTGTTCCCGCTACCTCACCGTTCTACAACGTTGCGGCTGCTAGTAAGGTTCTCTCGTGGCATAAACAGGCATCAGAAACTCAGCATCCCTACAATATTGTGTTGGAGTTGGGAGCTGACTTTAATCAGGGACGCTATCTTGATTCTGATATTGTCAATGCACACCGCCAGCAGAAAGGCAATGCAATGCTCTGTGAGATTGTCTTTTTGTTCAATGCTCCCCTAATGGCTCAGAATGGGGTTGATCACAATGGTGCCTCTTTTGTGAAGCCCTCTGTACGGATGCAGCCTAGCCCTAGTGCTAATGCTTTCTTTGGGGAAGTGAACGCGATTAAAGATAAGATTATTCAGCAGTTGGGCGGTGAGGCGCTAATGGGTGAAAATCTTGGCCTCAAAGTGGGTGATTTAGGGGGAGTTGCCCACGAAGTTGGAACGTTACGGATGGGTGCAAACAATGATGGAGTGGTTGATACAAACTTGAAATTCTTAAGTTACGACAATCTCTATGCTTGTGACTTGTCTGTATTTCCTACCTCTCCCGCCGCTAACCCAACGTTAACGCTTGCCGCGCTAGCGATGCGTTTGGCAGAGCATTTGAAGAAAGTGCTGTAGTAGGTGCGATCGCTTTTCTCTATTAGGGGCGTATTCTTATATGTCCCTACATTTGTAATCTGGGATTCTAAATACAAAAGTAAGGTGCGATCGCTCATCCTACAATCAGCCTTCGCTTAAGCTGAACCTAGATATCATCTGGGTTTACTCCCATCTCACGTAATCTAGCCGCTAATCGTTCGGCTCGTTGTCGCTCCTCATCAGCCCGTTGTCGCGCCTCATCAACCTGTTGCTCAAGCTGTCGTCGTTGCGCTTGTTCTTCCCTAATTAAGTCCTCTACTAATGGAGGAGAAAGAATTGTATCGACTGATAAAACTAATCCAGGAAACTGCACAAGTTTCAATTCTTGCCCACGAGTGAACTCTTCCCGTTGATAACCCTCTTCACCCTCAGGATGACTTAAGACCCAGATTCGCTCTTTATTGGAGTCTACAATCAAATATTCAGGAATATCGATGAGAGCATACTCCGCCCTTTTGCGAATGTAGTCCTCTCGCCAATTGTCACTGGTGACTTCCACTACCAACGTCGGCACTTCACCAAGGTCAAGAATTCCAGAACCAGGTCTGGTACAGGCTTGCTCCCAGAGCGCTGAAGTGCAAACAACAACATCTGGAATGCGGGAAGAATCAACTTCTGTTCTGACTCCAGTAGTAGTTAATGCAATCAGGGGTAGGTTTTGATCAGCAAAGTAAAACTTCAATTTGTAGACTAGAAAATCACAAATTCTTGTATGTAATGCTGTTGGCGTTGCCATCGGTATTAAATGTCCCCGAAATAGTTCATAGAGGACATCCGGCTCTCCCTGGTAGAACCGATATTCTTCAAATGTTAGGGTTTCTGTTGATGCAACAGACCGAGACATATCAATTCTCCCCATGATGATTGCGGCTTCTACTCCTCAGTATGGCGGATGTCTAGCAAGTGCATTGCATTTTGCATCTCTTTTGCAGGCAATGAAAGAGCATGGTGATATTGACTTTTATTTTAGTTTGTGTATGGAGATGAGCAATTTATCAACCCTTGTTGCTTCTTTCTGAGCCAAGCATTCTTATCAAACAAGAGAGTGAAGCTTGTGCGATCGCTTTCTATAGCAAATAGTAAGAATAGACATCTCAGATAAATAATTACTGTGAAATCCTTAGAACGGCAACGCCCTGCCATTCCCCACAGCCTCACGGACTAATAAATAAGCTTTCCTGCCTTGTCTATGTAGCGACAGTCCTTACTAAGGATGACCAATGCCATTCCTTCAGAAAAGTCAGAAGCAAAATAAAATTGAGGCTGAATAATTACTTGTCCTGTCTGAGCAATGTAGCCACACTGAACACCAATTTTAACTACTGCTAGTCCTTCCGCAAAGCCACGAGCAAAATCAAACTGTAATTGTATAACTATCTCCCCTGTTTGATTGATATAGCCCCACTTTTTGTTGCTCTCAACCGCTGCCAACCCTTGGTAAAAAGGGCTAGCCCAATCAAACTGAGTTCGGATGACTACCCGCCCTGTCTGGTCAATGTAGCCCCACTTTTTATTGCTCTCAACCGCTGCTAGCCCTTCAGAAAAGGGCAAAGCTTTATCAAATTCTAATGGAATAATTACTTGCCCTATCTGGTCAATCCAGGAATTTAATCACCTCAGTCTCACTCCACTGCTTACCCGAAGTGATTTCCTGGATCAAGTCATGCCCGTCTATGAATTCTTGAACGAGATAAAGTTTTCTATTTTGCTCAAAATAGGCGTAAAGTTTGGGGATTTGGTCATGATTTTGACCCAGCTTGTAGAGAGTTTCCCCTTCTTTCTCGAATAAACGCACAATATCTTCGAGCGGAATCTGCGGTATGTCTGGAGCTATTACCTTTGGCTTGAGCTGCTTGACAACGCATTTAGGCTTGGGAGTGACAGGGATATCTAAGTCTTCAGCCAGATAGGTTTCTCCAAATCCTCCGGCTCCTAATTTCTTGATGATTTGGTAGCGCTGCCGCAGTTTTCGTCCAATCATTGTACTCGTGCCACAGACCCATTCTTGTTGATTTTGACACAATCGCTCTGATGACGAAGTTGTGGATACACGGAAAAAGGGTGCGATCGCATCCTAGCTGTTCTACTTAAGATTGTTGACAAACTCCTGCACTCGTTGCCACACCTTCTCTAGTAATTCAGGATTGTCTGCATCAAACCATTCAATTTCTGGATAAGCCCGAAACCAGGTGCGTTGTCGCTTGGCAAATTGCCGAGTGTGCAAAACTGTTAATTCTTTCGCTTCAGTAAGAGAAGTATCACCTGCAAGATACTGCTTCATTTCTCGATAACCCAGTGTATCCAGCAGTGGTAAATCAATACCGTATTTCTGACAAAGGGCTTTGACTTCTGCTTCCCAACCAGAGGCTATCATTTGCTCAGTACGCTGTTCAATACGGCGAATAAGAGTGTTAGAGTCGCTACATTCCAAGCCAATCTGGAGAATTGGGTAACGCGGAGGATTCTCTCCTTGTTGCTTTGAAATTGGATATCCGGTGACATAAAATACTTCTAATGCCCGTAATGTCCTCACTTCATCATTAGCGTGAATCTTTTGGGCAGCTACTGAGTCAACTTGTTGGAGGAAGGCGTAAAGCTGGGTTTGACCAAGAGAAGAAAGTTGCGATCGCAATTCACTTTGAGGCGCAACTCTTGGTATTTTTAACCCCTGCACAATTGAACGAATGTATAAACCAGTACCTCCTACTAGTAAGGGAAGAGAGAAACGGTTAATCAAAACCTGTGCTTGCTGCTGATAGTCTGCCAGCGTCAACGTCTCTGTTGGATCACAGATATCTATTAAATAATGTGGTACTAATTGTTGTTCAGCCACTGAAGGCTTTGCCGTGCCGATATCAAACTCTCGGTAAACCTGACGAGAATCAGCACTGAGAATCACAGAACCTAGCCGCTGCGTCAATTCTAAAGCCAACCCTGACTTCCCTGTAGCTGTTGCCCCGCAAATCACAATTAATCCTGAGGGGGTGAAAGAGTTAGGGGGACAAGGGAGAGTTTTCTGAAAACTTTGTCCTTGTCTTGCCTGTCTCCCACTCTCCTCGGCTCCTTTGCCCTTATGCAATGGGTTCATCCCCTATATAAATTGCTCGTGAAACTGCGCTGTAGCCGCCTTAAAGCCTTTTATGTTAAAATCTTAGAGTGTTTTGCCATTTTTGAAGCATTACAACGGCTCAAAGCTTTTAGTGGAGAATCCCTTACATGACGAGTAGTTACAGTGCCGATCAGATTCAAGTTCTGGAAGGTCTCGAACCGGTGCGTAAACGCCCAGGGATGTACATCGGTTCTACTGGCCCAAGGGGACTCCATCATCTAGTTTACGAGGTAGTAGACAACTCTATTGATGAGGCTCTGGCTGGCTACTGCACCCATATAGAAATTGACATCAATGCTGATGGTTCTGTCACCGTTACAGACGACGGACGAGGCATTCCGACTGATACTCATCCCACGACTGGGAAATCGGCACTGGAAACAGTAATGACGGTGCTTCATGCTGGGGGTAAGTTTGGCGGTGGTGGATATAAGGTATCTGGGGGCTTACACGGCGTTGGGATTTCGGTTGTTAACGCACTTTCTGAGTGGGTAGAAGTGACGGTTTGGCGGGAGGAAAAAGTACATACCCAACGCTTTGAACGGGGTATCGCTGTTACTCAACTGATTGCAAAGCCTTATAAAGAGGCAAGAACTGGCACATCAGTATCCTTTATGCCGGACACACAAATCTTTGCTAATGGCATTGAGTTCGATTACACAACCTTGGCAGGGCGTCTGCGGGAGTTAGCCTACCTCAATGCTAGTGTCCGGATTACGTTTACCGACAGCCGACTGGCAGAACCACGGGTAGAAGCCTACTACTACGAGGGTGGCATTCAGGAATATGTCGCCTACATGAACCGTGAGAAGGAGCCTCTCCACGAGGAAGTTATCTTTATACAAGGAGAGCGCAACGGGGTTCAAATCGAAGTATCGTTGCAGTGGTGTGTCGATGCCTACAGTGATAACCTCTTGGGCTTTGCCAATAACATCCGCACGATTGATGGTGGTACTCATTTAGAGGGGCTGAAGACAGTATTAACGCGGACGATGAATGCGATCGCCCGTAAGCGCAACAAGATCAAAGAAAATGAAGCTAATCTCGGCGGCGAGAATGTCCGTGAGGGGTTAACGGGTGTTATTTCTGTCAAAGTACCCGACCCAGAATTTGAAGGTCAAACGAAAACGAAACTGGGTAATACAGAAGTACGAGGGATTGTTGATTCTCTCGTAGGCGAGGTACTGACGGAGTATTTGGAGTTCCGTCCCCACGTAGCAGACTCCATCTTAGACAAAGCCATCCAAGCCTTCAAAGCCGCTGAAGCTGCCCGTCGTGCGCGTGATTTGGTGCGTCGTAAATCAGTTTTGGAGTCTTCTCCCTTACCTGGTAAGTTAGCAGATTGTAGTTCCAGAGACCCCTCAGAATCCGAAATCTTCATTGTAGAAGGGGATTCAGCGGGTGGTTCAGCTAAGCAAGGAAGAGACAGACAGTTCCAAGCCATTCTGCCTCTACGGGGCAAAATCCTCAACATTGAGAAGACAGATGATGCCAAAATCTACAAGAACACTGAAATTCAGTCCTTGATTACAGCCCTTGGCTTGGGCATTAAGGGTGAGGAGTTTGATCCCTCAGGACTACGTTATCATCGCATCGTCATTATGACTGACGCTGATGTGGATGGAGCGCACATCCGCACCCTTTTGCTGACGTTCTTTTATCGCTATCAACGAGCGCTTGTCGATCAGGGCTACATCTATATTGCTTGCCCTCCACTTTATAAAGTAGAGCGAGGACGCAACCACTACTATTGCTATAGCGATCGCGAAATGACCAACCTCGTTCAGCATGAGTTCCCAGCAAATGCCAACTACACCATCCAACGCTTCAAAGGTTTGGGTGAGATGATGCCTACTCAGTTGTGGGACACTACGATGAATCCCCAAACTCGCACGTTGAAGCGGGTAGAGATCGAAGACGCGGCTGAAGCCGATCGCATCTTTACAGTACTAATGGGCGATCGCGTTGCACCGCGCCGTGAATTTATCGAAACCTATGGTTCTCGGTTGAACTTCACTGATTTGGATATCTAAGTCGGTTTGCACCTAAAGTAAATTTGTTGAAAGTACGGTTCGGCTACTGTAGCTAACCGTACTTTAATTTTTTCATATCAAATGCATTTAGCTACCCCAGATTTAGCGTCCAGTTCTGTATCATAGACTTTCTATAAAAGATAATATAGGATTAATTTTTTTCGCGAAATCAAACTCCTCCTCGAAACAAATACTTGCATTTTTACTATAAAAACTATAGTTACTTAATATTGTTTCAATTGCTGATTCCATCTCTAACGAGTTTAAGGGGTCTTGTACTACAACACCAATTTTATATTTTTCTATTAATCTTGCTAAAGACTGTAAGTTATTAACTATTACAGGCTTACCATGCTTTAAGTAATAAGATAGCTTGCCAGAAGCCATAGAAATCTGAGAATAATTGTTATTAATATCTTTATAAAAGGCTAAACCTATGGTAGCTGGTGTGTAAATGCAATCAATTTGTTCATAGGGTACTGGTTCCAGGGAGAGAAACAAGTTTTTTGAGTTAATTTCCTGCAATAGTTTTATATATGGATCGTAAAGTTCTCTTTTCTCTCGTTCATGAAAAACTAAAGCACATCTATTATTTATAGATGCAAAAGCCTGAGCCAGCTCTTTTGATAAAACAGCATCCTCTATAGCGCCGGCTTGAAGGACTATATAAGAAAACTGATCTTCATTTAAATTAAATTTTTCCCTAAAGTAGTTTTTGGTCTGTAGCACTTCAACTATTGCCTTTGAAGAACTAGATGAGTTGGGTAAATAGAAGACTTGAGGATGCTGATACTGATTGTATTCACACAGGGTTTTAAAACGATCTTCATCTTGAACAATTATGCACTCAGACTTTCTGTAAGCTAACCGCTCAAGCAAATTTATAATTTTAGCCAGTCCTTTTAAGTTATTTGGATCATTAAGTTCTAAAGAAAGGTAAACAAACTTACGTTTAAAAAAACAAGATTCCATTAAGGCTAAAATTGAGCCATTTGTATCTACTCCTATACTAATATTCTTTTTCAAGGATTTTGAGTTGTTCGCTTTAAATAGATTGACAAGACAATGATAAGCGAAAACTATTAGCTCTATTAACGGGATTTTTGTTTCTATTTTGAGTTTGTAATAAAGAGTCAGAATTAAGCGAGATATTAGAGGTACGTGAGAGACTTTATGAAAGTAAGTTACTGTTGTGCTGTTTCCAATCTTTTCTATATTGGTGAATTGAGTTTTTGTTGCATAAATATTTACTAAATATCCATGATTATTAAGTGATTTAGATAAGTTAATAATAGTTGGTGCAACACAAACATATCCTTCATAAAAGAAGATAGAGCAGAAATTGTTCATGGTTAGATTTATCCTCATCCCAGACAAACGAAATAAACTCCCCAGGTATCAAAGCCTGGTTCACGGTTACTCATCCACTCTCGGTTCTCAAGCAATTTAAAATCAGACTCTTTCAACAACCAATCTATTTCCGGATTAAATAAGTAACGCATTGGGTGTGTTTCCTGAAGTTCCTCAACCGCACCAGTATTTTTATCCTTGATGAAGACTTGATAATTAACATCTACTAGATTTTGATTGGGGTGCATTACTGATTCAGCAATCCGGGTGATACTTATTTCTTCATCCTCCAGACGCTTAACGCGGGTAGAAGGGCGATCGCATAATACAGCCGGTCCATACCAACAGTCGAAGATAAACACTCCCCCAGGCTTAAGATGACGGCGTGCTGTAGCAAAAGCAGCCTGCAAGTCTTCATTTGTAGTTTGGTAACTGAACACATGGAACAGTGAGATGATTGCATCAAACTGCCGTTCGAGGTGAATTGTCCGAATATCCCCTTGAGAAAAGGTTAATTTCGATGCTAGTTCCTGGGGAAGTTGGGTCATGCGATCGCGAGCTTGCTGTAGCATTTCGGCACTTAGATCAACACCGTGAACGTCGTACCCTTCTTTAGCTAGTAGCTGTGCATGAGTGCCAGTGCCACATCCTAACTCAAGGATAGATTGTGTGTTTGGCTCATGAGTTTGTATCAGTTGATGAATAAACTGTACTTCTCCAGCGTAGTCTTTATCGCGGTAGAGCAAATTATAGTAGCGGGCGTAGTTGCCAAAAACATTCATACTCTGTCAAAACCTTATTTCAATATTTCCAAAACCGCTTGTGCGACTTGTTCAATTTGTTCATCACTCAGTGCTAGTCCGCTTGGGATATAGAAACCACGACGAGCAATTCTTTCCGCCACAGGGCAAGACTCCTGATTAAATAAGCCCATGTTTCGCAAGACAGGCTGCTCATGCATCGGCCAGAAGAACGATCGCGTGCCAATTTTGTACGGGCTTAAACGACGCATTGCTTCTTTAGCCTCAAAGGGTACCTCGTCCTTGAGAACAATACCGTACACCCAATAGATATTGGCAGCATAATCCGTTTGTGGAACGGGTAGTTGTAACCCAGGAATATCTGAAAGTAGCTCCGTGTACAATTGCCCCATCCGGCGTTTACGAGCGACAAATTCATCAAGTCGCTCTAGCTGAGCGACACCCAATGCCGCTTGTAGGTTACTCATGCGGAAGTTCCAGCCCAACTCTTCATGAACGAAGCGGTTTTGCGGTTGGAAGCACAAATTCCGTAAAGAGCAGCAGCGTTCTGCTAGCTGCTCATCATCAGTAACAATCATGCCGCCTTCACCTGTTGTGACATGCTTGTTGGGATAGAAGCTAAAGATACTTAATGCGCCAAAGCTACCGCAAGGACGACCTTTATAGGTTTGACCATGCATTTCAGCGGCATCTTCGATAATTTGCAGCCCATACTTATCCGCCAATGTGAGTACGGATTCCATATCTACAGGCAATCCATAGATATGGACAACCATAATTGCTTTTGTTCTAGATGTGATTTTTGCCTCAATCTGGCTGACATCCATATTCCAGGTATCAGGGTCACAATCTACTACGACAGGTATTGCACCAGTCCGAACAATTGCCGCCGCACAGGAAATAATCGTAAACGTAGGCAGAATAACCTCATCCCCTTGCCCAATTCCCAAAGCAGTGACGGCAGCATCAAGAGCGACAGAACCGTTGGACACAGCAATCCCATACTGGCGTTGTACGCGAACCGCTAACTGCTGTTCAAACAGCTTCACAAAAGGTCCTTCCGATGAAATCCAGCCTGTATCAATGCATTCGTTCAGGTACTTCTTTTCATTGCCGTCAAGCAGTGGCTCGTTGACTGGAATCGGGTTCATGGCTAACTCAACAATTTTGGAGATCGATACGCCTCTGAGTCATCCTTTAACCAGACGAATGCAAGCTACAGCACGAGCCGCCGCCGCTCGATCTGGCTCTACGGGAATAGGATCAGGAAATTGCTGGTTCTGCCATGCCTTTGCAACCCATTCCACGTACTCGCACTCAGCACAATCTGATGCCGTAGCAATTTGCCAACCGTTAGCAGTGTATTGGTAAAAGGTTTCAGTGACTTCGCTAGCTAACTCAAAGGCTTCTACAGCACGAGAGAGCAATTCGCGATCAAATTGCTGAAATGTACCGAGCTGGCGATAAACTCCGAAGGGAACACTAAGAAATAGTGAACCGCCGGGTTTGAGTACCCGACGCAACTCCTTCATCACGAGAACGAAATCTTCTGGACGATTCTCCTGGTAAGTTTCATCCTGAGTGTGAAGTGTGTTATCACATCCAATGTGTTCCAACGTGGATAGGCAAATAATCGTGTCGTAATAATCATTGCGTATGGGAATATCGCGCAGGTCATCGTACAAATAAGAAATTCCCTTCTCCCAGAAGCAGTTCTCCTCTGGAGCTAGTGTAAGGATGTGCAGCTTCTTATTTTCAAATGTGGGATGGTTGAGAATGAAGCGATGATTTAAGACAGAACCGGCATCTAAAAGGCACTTAGCATTTTCTGAGAGATTAGCTACTAGCCAGGGATACTCAACACAGCGCTCATCAATTCCAAAACCATAATCAGGAGAAAGGGGTTCACTACAACGAAAACGCCTTAGCAAAGTATCATCTGATATTGACTGAGTGATCAACTCGATCTTGTAAAGATCGTAGCCAGACGACCAGGGGACTCTACCATTTTGCAAATACTGCTGCAACATTTTTTCGTTAATTCTTGGTAGTGTCCTCCCTGTCGCGTAGTTAGCTGCTTTAACAACAATAGGCGGCAGCAGATTCCTCACAATTTTTTTGATAATCATGGCACAGTACTTAGCGATGAGAGTGTTTTGTTGAATTTTCCGTGCTTATTCAACAATTTTGGCTTGCTGTGCAGTAATGCCGATAAACCGAGTTTTGTCCTGCTCACCCAAGTAAGGACCTTGCTTGACCTCAATCATCTCAATTTCCTCTAGTACCTCGAAACCATGCCCCCCAGTAACTAGGAGAATCACATCACCAGCTTCAAGCATTCGACTTTCTAAGTATTCCTGTTGATCGTTGTAAAAGTCTACCCGCAATTTGCCCTTTTTAATAAACAAGACTTCCTGAGTGTATTGCACTTCACGGATGACAGAGTTGTGAACGTGAGGTTCAATAACTTTACCCCTTGGATGGTGCATATAGGCTAGCTGTTGAGACAGTTCATTTGGGGTGAAGAAGTGAATACCAGACTCATTGAACTGATTCCAAATGATAATTGCTAATAACTGATCGTGATAGGTTATGGATTCAGGTTGCACCTTACGTACTCCAAAATATTACAATTTTATTCAAATCCTCTTATGCCAAGTCAACTAATAAAATGCCAAGCCATTAAGGCTCTTAGTCTAACTAGTACTTTCTTAAGTTTACAGGTTATGCTTTTTTTTCGCCTTGTGCATAAATTGATTCATATCTTCTTTCTTCTAGATCTAAAGTTGGATCGAATTCTCGAAGCCTAACATTCTTAAATCCTGCATTAGCAAGAATAACTAATAAGTTTTCTTCATCAAACATATAGTAGTGTTCTCCATCCATATAAGCCATATAATTCACATAATCCATCTTTGAATTTTCATGCAAAGCTCGTCGGCAAATGCAGTATTCTTCAGGGTTAAAGTTTTCAGGATTAAAATAAGCATTTAGATAAATCCTTGCATTTGGCACTGCTACACTGAAGATGCCATCCGGTTTGAGAATACGGTAACATTCAGCAAGTAACCCAGTCATAGGAGTAGGATAGGAAAAATGTTCCAAAAAATGAGATGAATAGATTTGGGTTACACAGTTATCTGGAAAAGGTAATGGTAGAGATAGATCTAAGCAGAGGTCGCAAGTTTCATAAATGTCTATCGTCGTCCACCCTCTCAATCCCCGATTCTCCCCGGCACCGAATTCTAGCTTTATTGGCTCTTTTTCTTTTAAGAGTAAATTAATTACTTTTTCATTTTTTGTTGAAATTCTTTTACGTTCTTTCCTATGATACAGAGGCGTTCTTAAAAGTTTTGCGATTTCAAGAAAATCATCTGACAAAGTCTTATTAGCGAAATCTTTTAGTGCCTTTTTCGAGAAAAACATATTACCTCTTTGATGAAAAATATTTTACGGTAATTTTGATATCTATCAATTCAAGTAGCAAGAATTTCAAAAGAAACTTGTTCAACTTATGTCAGAATCGCATTGAGTTGGCTTAAGGTAAAGGTAAATATCTTTCCATAATGATAGAAAAAGGCTATTCGGCTTAGCTGATATCTGTAACAGTAAGTTTTTTGGACTGTAATTACTTTATTCATGGAATTATTGCTTCTTAAATAGTAAGTAAAGCGACTTACCTATTCCAAACTTTCTAAAAAACTCTCCAATGTAACAAAAACCATTTTTTGTAAAAAAATCTTTTACATATTCCTTAGGTAGTATACAGGGATATAAATGCGGCGAATCTAGCCATGCTCTTAATAAATTTTCATCGAAACACTCCTCGCAAAGAATGTCGAATACAGCAAATCCCTCAGACTTAGTTACTCTGGAAATTTCCAAGAAATACTTTATAGTTATGAGAAATGGTGTGTAGACAAGTACTCCATTAGCATGGACAAGATCTAGAGAATTTGAGTCTGTACAATCTAGGCTTTCGCCGTTTGCAGGATGAGAGACTATTTTATACGTGATTGATAGCCACTCAGCCCAATCTTTATCAATTTCATAACTTTCGTACTGAGAGATATCACAGCTTTTGAGAATTGTCTCAGCAAACATACCAGTACCTGTGCCAATTTCACAGACCCGTTTAGTAGATGGACTTAAAGCTCCAAAGTCTTTAAAACAATCAATAACCTGCTGTGCTATACCTCGCTCTTGCCACATTGTCTCAACATAATCAGTAACACTTTGATTATTTTTTGCCGCAGCTTCTACGGTATCTTTGGCTGATATATAACCACCAGATACTGGCACATAACGCACAATCTGAAAGCCAAATCGGGCAAGGAGTTTGTTTCCGGTTCTACCAATATTAATAAGCTGTTTTTTCATTCTTATTTCCAGTTTGAATTTGGTTCTGAGAGTTTAATTTTAATATATATTCTTTATCTGATGGTGGATAACAATAGCTTGTAGGTGATAAGCTATTGTACAAAACTATTCAAGCCTTTGTTATGGCTCCACAAAAGATTAAAAAATTTTCAGTAATAATACCTACGTATAATAGAAGTTCATTCATTGCTGAGACAATTGAAAGCTTTTTATGTCAAGATTATCATGATTTTGAAGTAATTGTTTGTAACAATAATTCAACAGATAACACTCAGGAAGTTTTAGATGCTTATTTGAACCATAGTAAGATACGTTTGCTTTTTGAAGAAAGACAAGGTGTGCATTTTGCCCGCAATACGGCTGCAAAATTTGCCAGTGGTGACCTTCTTTACTTCACTGATGATGATATGCTCGCAACACCAAATCTTCTCTCGGAAATGGTTAAAATATTTGGATTAGATGAAACCGTTGCTACTGCCACAGGACGAGTATTACCAAAATGGGAGACTCAGCCTCCTGAATGGGTTGAAAAACTTTTATTTAATTCACGATTAAGCCTTAACAACCCAACTGAAGAGACTATTATATCGAGCGATGATTGTAATGTTTACAGTTGTCACCAAGCAATATTAAGGGAAGTATTTTTTAGAGCAGGGGGATTTAATCCAGAGAATGTGGCAGGTGTTTGGATTGGTGATGGTGAGACAGGACTAAATATCAAAATTAAGGAACTCGGATATAAGTTCGGCTACATAGGTTCATCCATTATTTACCACATAATTCCGCCATCTAGGATGACTCAGAAGTACTTAAATACCAGGTTGCGAAATGAGGGAAATTGTCATGCTTACACAGCTATTAGAATGAACAAGGGAAAGATTAACCTTTCTAAAGAATTTCTTACTGAGTTACGTCATTTTTTTAATAAATCTAAAAGTTATTTAAGGATGAGTAAAAATGATGTAAATTATCTCAGATTTATTCTAGCTGAACTCAATTATATGTTTGCCAAGTTATCTTACTACAGGAAAGCGAATAATGACTCAGCTTTTATGAAAATGATTCTTAGACATGATTGGCTATCCTAATATTTTTACACAATGTACTTTTACCATTTAAAGCCTTTAAAAAAAAGATGAAATCGGTTAATCCAGTTATTAGCAATATAGCTTTCAATCTTTTTTGTCTTAAAATTAAAGATTTTTACCAAGCGTGTAAAATTATTTTTATACGAATTAATTCCTAATTTATAACATTCTTTACTATAATGCTCAGCTCCAAAAGACTGATACAAATGCCCTAGAGAGAACCAAGCATTGGCAATCGTATCCTCATTATCGCTAGCCGTTAAGTTAGAAAACAAATCATTAAAGGATAGTTCATTATGAATAATATCGCAGAATTTCTGTAATTCTTTTTTATAAGGTTCAGCTAGAGTATATGTACCTCTATTTAAATGCTCTCTTCTATAGGTTATTGAGTTATTGTTTAAATAAAAGGAAAACCTACGGGCTAATCGAAGTGTAAAGTCAACATCTTGCGAAGTTCTTTTTGATTCGTCAAACACTCCTATAGTTTTAAAACAAGATTGATGAATAGTTAGGGCACACATATTCACAAACATTAAAGCTTCATAGCAATTTTTAACTTGTACAATAGGATATTTTACATTTTCAAGGATTTCTCCTTGAAAATCAACATCCTTAAGAGTACAATAAATGACTTTGGCTTCAGGATGCTTTTCTATCAAAATTAAATCTTGCTCTATTCGATTCTTTGAAAAAAAATCGTCGTGACTTAGCCAAGCAAACCACTCGCCCCTCATATTTTTTATGCCCAAATTTAGGGCAGAGGCGACTCCTCCATTTTCCTTATAAAAATAGCGGATTTTATCGCTATAAGAATTGGCGATCGCTTCTGTCTTACCTCCGTCATTAGAGCCATCATTCACTACAATTACTTCAAAATCTGGGGCGGTTTGCCCCAAAGCGCTATCAATAGCTTCTTTGAGATAATCAGAGCCATTGTATACGGGGATAACAATAGAGATTTTCGGGTTCGATGTCATGTTGATGAACCTCTACTAAAAGCAAATTCTAATATGCCGATATCCGTTGTACTAACCTTTCTGAACACAAGCTCCTGCCGTTGGCAAGTAACCGATTAAGCTTTTTACAACTGTAGTGCTTACCTGTTCTACCAAATATTCGGGTGGTACTGTCCATTGGCAGGTTGACTGAGTGACAGTGCGGACACATTGGAGAATCATCTCTGGATCTGCACCACTGAGGATATTGCTGCCACATTCGATGGTTTCCGGACGCTCTGTAACATCTCTGATGGTGACATTAGGAACTTGAAAGATACAACACTCTTCCTGTACGGTGCCGCTATCACTCAGTACACAAAAAGCATTCTGCTCTAAAGCAATAAAATCAAAGAACCCAAATGGAGCAAGAAACCGAATCTGCTCATTGTTCAGGCTGATACCATAGCGTTGCAGTTTGTTCTGGGTGCGGGGATGCAAACTGCAAATGAGCGGCAATTGGTATTCCTTTTGTAGCCATTCTAGTGCTTGAGTTAAGGCAATGAGGCGTTCTTCAACATCGACGTTTTCTTGCCGATGCATGGTAACTAGGAAGTATTTACCTGGTTCTATGCCGAGACTGGCTAAGATGTTTGATTGGGCGATCGCATCCTGATAGTGCTGGAGTACCTCATAAATTGGGTTGCCAATAACATAGATGCGCCGTCCCTCAATTCCCTCACGAAGCAAATTAGCTCGACTACGCTCCGTATAAGGCATCAAGATATCGCTACTGTGGTCAATAATCCGGCGATTCACCTCTTCCGGTACGCGATCATCATAGCAACGGTTTCCTGCTTCCATGTGATAGACAGGAATACCCATTCGTTTGGCGACAATTGCAGCAAGGGCACTATTCGTATCACCAAGTAGTAGCAGTTTATCGGGTTTTTCGGTGGCAAGAATGCGATCGCTTTCGGCAATAATCTTGCCAATCTGTTCCCCAAAGCTGTCCCCGCGAACGCCCAAGAAATAATCCGGCTTTCGGACACCGAGTTGCTGGAAGAAAATGTCGCTGAGATTGGGGTCGAAGTTCTGTCCCGTGTGTACCAGTACATGGTGACATACGCGATCGAGCTTCTCAATGATTCGACTCAGGCGGATAATCTCTGGACGTGTGCCCAGAATAGTCATAACTTTCATGCCACCAGAGCGTCCTCAAATGCAGGTTGGTCTTCTACCAAAAGATGGTTCTGTCCTAGTAATTTTGCCAGTTCAGGCTTCGACATTACATCATCCGCTGAACTATATTCTTTGGTCAGTGGAGTTTCAAGACTTGCCGTGCCTCTCAGTTCTGGTAGCATTGGCAGAATCGCATAATAATCCCCTCGCTCGATGGTGCGATAGGCTTCCTCTTCGGATACCAGAATTTCATGGACTTTTTCACCGGGTCGAATGCCACTAATCAAGGTTTGGATTGGGCGATCGCCTATTAGCACTTCCGCAACATCTACGACTCTGGCTGATGGCACTCGTGGGATATAAGTTTCTCCTCGTTCCCCATATTTCACAGCCGCGAAAATGGTGTCTACAGCTTGTTCGAGACTCAGGAGAAATCGTGTCATTTCCCTTGTTGTAACTGTAACGGGACCACCACGGCGAATCTGGTAGTGAAACAGGGGAATTACGGAACCACGGGAAGCAAGCACATTTCCGTAACGCACGCAAATGAACCGAGTATTCGGACAATCCAAGTTAGCGCGAATGATGATGCGTTCCTGAATTGCCTTGGTCATACCCATGACGTTGACGGGTTTGCAGGCTTTGTCTGTAGATACCCCCACTACAGTTTCGACTGGCAGTTGATGTTCACGAATCACACGAACGATATTTTCGGCACCGCTAATATTCGTCTGCACTGCCTCGTAGGGAAAGTATTCGCAGGTTGGAACTTGCTTGAGTGCAGCCGCGTTAAACACAACATCCGCGTTGCGGAGTACGGCACTGACGCTGTGATAGTCGCGGATATCCCCAATCTGAAACTGCAAGAGTTCTTCAAAATTGTGATATATCACTTCATCGGTAGCCGTTTCCCGTCGTTGATAGGCAAGCCGCATGGTATGTTGCTTGGCTTCATCGCGGGAGAACACAATAATTTTACTCGGTCTACCCAGTTCCCCTGACAGCAAGCGCCGTACTAAAACCTTACCCAAAGAGCCAGTGCCGCCTGTAACGACAATTCTTTTACCTGATAGCATAATCACCTCGGAGCTTGGAATACGGCGTTGGGTCTTGATACATCTGCTCGATCATATTTTGCCAAGAGGGAGGAATAAATCCAGTTGCTTGTCTGAAGCGATCGCTATTTAAACTGCGATCGCACAGGAATACCTCATCCGGTTCAATCTGGATATTCAGTCTGTATATTTCTTTCACCAGCGATAAAAGTTCAAACTTATTGATCGGTTCAGCGGCAACGTGCCAAATTCCCTGCAAATCTGAGTGCTGGGTGATAATTTGAGCAATAATCTCGGCAAGGGCATGAGTTGTGAATCCGCTGAATATGGCTTTCTTGTATCCACGGATAGATTTCCCTTCTTGACGCAAAAACCAATCAATTAAACCGTATGAATTTGCGAACTCTCGTCCGATAATTGATGTCCGCAGTGTTAGACAACCTTCGCCACCCACCTCACCCAGTAACTTTGTTCTCCCGTACAAGTCTTCTGCATCAGCCACATCAGTTTCCAGATAGTTTCCTTTGCGTCCTGTAAAAACGCAATCTGTGCTGATCTGAATTAGACGAATCCCTGCGGCTTGGCAGACTTGAGCTAGACGGTGTGGGAAAAGAGCATTTACTGAGATGCTTTGTAGTGGATCTTTTGCGGCAAGCTGTTGTTTAACAATACCAATGCAGTTGACTATATAGTGAGGTTTGGCAAGTGCGATCGCACGCACGATACTATCAAAATTCTCAACTGATACATTTCCCAACAACTGTTCTTGAACGAGTACTGGATGTCCGGCAAAAGCATCTATACTAGAACGCACTGTGGCGAGTACCTCAAATTGTTGAGAAAAAACTTGGGTCAACTTGTGACCCAACATACCATTAGCACCCAGAATGAGAATCCGCACTAGTTTATTACCTCTTAAAGCCTATCCAAACCTTTTTTAGCTATCATACATATCTGCATTTAAACTATCTTGTCAACATTATTAGATTGTTTATTAGCCTTAAAAGTATTTAAAACTCGTTTCACCTTTCGCTTGGTGCGCCTCCATAATGCTAAGGCTAGCTCATCTGTTGCTATTCCTTCAAACGAGTCCATTTCATTTTTTTTCTCTGGACTTTCTCTAAAGTTACGAAACGCCCAGATTGCGCCAAATGGTTTTTCTAAAGGCTGCTCATCTTCATCAACAAAATGATACTCTTTGCAACAAATTAGCTCCCAACCTTCACCAAAATCTTCTGGAGACCATCCCGAACGATGGGTTTGCCAATAACCACCACCCATTCCCCAACGGTCTGATTTATCTGGGTCGTCATAAGTTTGAGGATAGAAGCCCAATGGGGTATAAATCATAACCTGTTGACGGGCAACTCGTTCAGCTTCTTTGAGAAACTTTAAGCCATCTTCCTTTTCCATGTGTTCAATTACATCAAGGGCAAACACCGAATCTACTGACTTATCCGGCAAAATTTTCATTGCCCCATCCCAGGTACAGTTGAGAAATACATATCGGGACTTATCTACACCCGCTTGCCGTAACTTTTCAATATAGGGAAGGTAAGGTTCAACGCAAATATGTACGCCTGGTTTAACGAAGTATTGAGGACAAATTCCAGGACCAATGTCAAGGACAACATTTGTCTGAAAGCATTTCTTCATTACGGCTGCATCGACTTCCTCTTTTGTTAACCAAGTTAAATTCATAAAAGTTGTTCTCTTCTACTCCCGATTTTCAATAGAGATGTCAGTTAAACGTTATTTTTTCTCCCCTAGATAATCGGTTTTCCAGTCTAGCAGGACTCGTACTGCACCATCCCAATCATCATCACCTGATAAGTAATCGCCCCGCATGCCGCCAGATGACTCATGCACCTCAAAGTGCAAAACTTCATCTTCTCGTGTTGAGGAGACATAGTTATCTTTCCATAACAGTACCGAGACGCTGTGACGACCGTTATTTAATAAATTCCCAGGAAATTGGCAAACACTTTTGAATAAACCAGAAGGTCGTGTTTTCCCGTGCCAGTTTGGATCATGATTGCTTAGAGAACTAAGAATCAATGTTCTCTCATGGTTCCAGATCAAAATAGTTGCTCCCGCTTTGATTCCTGGTTGAAGTACCCAGTACTCAACCTCGATACTGAAAGGATGCTGTATATCTATATCTGGTGTAGTAACTCCGGTGCGATCGCAAATGCTCACTCTATGCAACCGTAAACTCTGACAACCAGGAGCATACTTGGGAGAAATCCAGACACGCTCGGCTAAATTTTCAAAGTCGCCACTCAGATACTGACTGATTACAGTTTTGGGTGAACCCGTTCTTTTGACTTCCCCATGTTCCAGAAGAATAGCCCTCTGACAGAGAACTTGAACGGTCGTCATATTATGACTCACAAACAACACCGTTCGTCCCTCTTTCTCTGCGACATCCTCCATCTTCCCCAAACACTTCTTCTGAAATTCAGCATCCCCCACTGCCAGCACTTCATCTACAATCAAAATCTCAGGCTCTAAGTGTGCAGCGACGGCAAAAGCTAGGCGAACATACATCCCAGAGGAATAGTGCTTAACTGGGGTATCTAAAAACTTCTCTACCTCTGCAAAGGCGACAATTTCATCAAACTTCTTTTTGATTTCAATTCGGCTCATCCCTAGAATTGCACCATTGAGAAAGATATTCTCTCTCCCAGTTAGTTCTGGATGAAACCCAGTTCCTACTTCTAAGAGACTGGCAACTCGTCCTTTAACAGTAATGCGACCGTTAGTTGGTTCAGTAATGCGGCTCAGAATTTTGAGGAGTGTCGATTTTCCTGCCCCATTACGTCCAATAATGCCAACACGATCACCTTTTTTGATCTCAAACGATACATCTTTAAGCGCCCAAAATTCCTCAACAGTTTGGTCAGATAGCTTTTTTCCTAAAGGCTTTAGCAGTCTTTGGCTCAAAGACTTTGTACTATTCGCCATCACATCCCGTAATGACTTGTATCCCCCCGGATTTTGATGACCGATAATGTATTTCTTTCCGAGGTTTTCAACACGAATAACTGTATCTGACATACTTTAGGAGTTGCCGCTTAAATCACGTCAGCAAAAGTGCGTTCAGTTTTGCGGAAGTACCAGATGCCGCTAGCTAACAATAACGCAACCAACACAAGAGATAGTGTAAATCCCTGCCAATAAATAAGTGAACCTTGTGTTCGTTCTCCTCCACTCAAAATTGCCCAGCGGAAACCATCAATAACGCCTACCATAGGATTTAGAGAATAAAGGAGACGCCACTTCTGCGGGACAATGCTACTGCTAAAGCCTACGGGCGAGATATACAAACCGAACTGCACTAAGAAGGGAACTACATAACGGAAATCTCGATATTTCACATTTAGCGCTGACAACCACAACCCTACGCCCATTGATGCAGCAAATGCAATCAAAATAAATACTGGCAACGACAGAATACGCCAACTTGGCACAAAGTTGTACCACGCCATCAGCCCTAACATAATCATTCCAGAAATCAGGAAATCCACAAAACTGACAATCACTGAACTAGTAGGCACAATCAAGCGAGGGAAGTAAACCTTAGAAATTAAATTCGCATTACTTACCAAACTGTTGCTACATTCACTCAGCGCACTAGAAAAGAACTGCCAGGGAAGCATAGCGGAAAAGACGAGAATCGGGTAAGGTACACCCTCAGACGGTAACTTTGCCAGTTCCCCAAACACTATAGTGAAGACAACCATTGTTAAGAAGGGTCGAATCAGTGCCCAGGCAATGCCAATTACAGTTTGCTTGTAACGGACGAGAATATCGCGCCAAGCTAGGAAGTAAAACAATTCTCGGTAGCGCCAGAGGTCTTTCCAATACTGGCTTTCTGTGCGACCTGCTTCGATAATTAATTCTTTGGTATGCATTAACTTGACTTTACCCTGGATGCCTTTCCCTTACGGGTTCAGGTGTCTCTTTGATTACTGACATTATCGTCTGAACACATTAGTACCTTTCTCCAGGCAATCAAGTTTAGCACCAATTCAAAAGGCGATCGCCTTTTTCACCAACTCCATAGAACATTTTTGCAACAGTAGCGTTCTTTAAGAGTGTCTACCCAGTAGCTGCACGAACCCCATAGCCATGACTAACTTTAGTAACCTGATAGAAACCAACAACTTAGATTTGCTTGAACGCGAGATACCCGTGACGATTATCGCCGGATTTCTCGGAAGTGGCAAGACAACTTTACTCAACCACATTTTGCAAAATCGTCAGAACTTAAAAGTGGCGGTTTTAGTGAACGAGTTTGGTGAGATTAATATTGATTCGCAACTATTGCTCAGTGTAGATGAAAACATGATGGCATTGAGCAATGGCTGTATCTGCTGCACAATCAATGCTGGCTTAGTTGATGCAGTGCATCGAGTTCTGGAACGTCAAGAACACATTGACTACTTAGTGATTGAAACCACTGGCATTGCTGACCCCTTACCGATTCTGATGACCTTTCTCACCTCAGAATTACGTGATGTCACGCGAATTGACTCAATTTTAACCGTTGTAGATGCTGAAACTTTCACACCAGAGCATTTTGATAGCTCAGCAGCCTTTAATCAAATTGCCTACGGAGACATCATTCTGCTCAACAAAATTGACCTCGTTCCACAAAAAACGGTTGACAAGTTGGAAGACTATATCCGCACGCTGAAAGCGGAAGCAAAGGTACTGCGGTGTGAACAGGGTAAAGTTCCACTTCCTCTTATTCTCGATGTTGAGCTTTCCCAATCCAATACCTACCTAAATACTGAAACTGAATTCCACCATGACCACGAACATCATCACGGTGATTCCGACCATTTAGAAAATGATGGCTTTATGTCCGTATCATTCATAAGCGATCGCCCTTTTATCCTAGAAAAATTTCAAGCCTTCATTGACAGGTTACCTAATAACATTTTTCGGGCAAAAGGTCTACTCTGGTTTAAAGAAAGCAAACTACGCCACATTTTCCAGCTCAGTGGCAAACGCTCTGACTTTCAAACCAGTCAGTGGCAACATTCACCTAGCAATCAGTTAGTATTCATCGGACGTGACTTAAAAGCCGAGCAACTGCAAGAACAGTTAGCTAGTTGTTTGGAACCCGCAACAGCCATACGACACCAACAGAATTAGAGCCTATCGCCTAATGTCCCAAGCTCTAAAATAATCATTATTAGCACGTTGGATAATAATGACTGTTAGCAATCAAGACACTACTACGTCTTTCACAAAATCAACTTCAACACCCGCCTCTACAGCGACTGGCATCGGAGGCGTTATTCAAAACTATCGCTGGACTTGGAACGAACAGCCAATCCATGTGGTTTATGAAACCCTTGGTGAGGGGGCACCTGTGTTACTGCTGCCAGCTTTTAGTACCGTCTCTACACGAGGTGAAATGCGGGGTATTGCACAAAGCTTATCCTCTCAGTTTCAGGTTATAGCTTTAGATTGGCCAGGTTTTGGGGATTCGGATCGTTTCCCCCTAGAGTATCAATCCGCTTTGTACCACCAGTTTTTGCAAGATTTTGCCAGGGATATCTTGAATACTCCCACGGCTATAGTTGCGGCTGGTCATGCGGCAGGATATGCGATGCAGTTGGCGAAAAATACGCCTGACTCCTGTTCAAAAATTGTCTTAGTTGCTCCAACTTGGCGCGGCCCTTTACCGACAATGGGGGCAACTCCGCAGGTTGCTGGTGGTGTGAGAGGGTTGGTGCGATCGCCTTTCTTCGGTCAAGTTCTCTACCAGATGAACACCACTTCCTCATTTCTGCGCTTGATGTATGGGCGTCATGTTTATGTGGATAAATCCCAGTTAACCCCAGAATTTATTGCCAACAAGCGAAAAATTACCCAGCAACCAGGGGCAAGATATGCTCCAGCCGCATTTGTGACAGGTGCGATTGACCCGGTACAGGAACGCAGTGACTTTCTCGCCTACTTTCAACCGTTACCCGCACCTGTGATGGTAATCATCGGTGAAAAGGTGCCACCTAAGTCAAGGGAAGAAATGGATGCGATCGCTAAATTCCCTGGTGTCCAATCCACTACACTCCCTGGTTCTTTGGGAATGAATGAAGAGTATGCCAACCTCATCGCACCAATCATTAAGGATTTTCTGGGAACTGTCAGTTAAGGCAGACAGACATAGATAATCAATCCGGCATTAGCAACAGTTGCAAATTGTTAGCAATGTCTGATAATGATTATCATTACAGGAAAATAATCAAACTATGGTTACTGCCACCTCATCAAGTTCTGTACCAGTTACCGTTCTGACAGGTTACCTAGGAGCGGGGAAAACAACACTCCTCAACCGCATCCTTACCCACGAACACGGGCTTAAGGTTGCTGTGATTGTCAACGAGTTCGGTGAAGTCGGTATCGATAACCAACTGGTCATTGACACCGATGAAGAAATCTTTGAGATGAACAACGGTTGCATCTGCTGCACCGTGCGGGGTGATTTGATTCGGATTATCAGCAATCTGATGCGGCGGCGCAATAAGTTTGACCATTTGGTGATTGAAACTACGGGTTTAGCTGACCCTGCACCTGTGATTCAAACCTTTTTTGTCGATGAGGATATGCGCGAACAGATGCAGCTTGATGCTGTAGTGACTGTAGTGGATGCCAAGCATATCTGGGAACATTGGGATAGCAGTGAGGCACAAGAGCAGATTGCCTTTGCTGATGTGATTTTGCTCAACAAAACGGACTTGGTGACACCAGAACAGCTAGATGAGTTGGAGAAGCGGATTCGAGGGATGAATGCGATAGCGAAAGTCTACCGTACCCGCAACTCAGAGTTAGAGATGGATGCTCTTTTGGGAGTAAATGCCTTTGACTTGAATCGCGCTTTGGAAATTGACCCGCAATTTTTGAGTGAAGATGCTCATGAACATGATGAATCCGTGTATTCTGTGGCACTGGTAGAGTCGGGTGAACTGGATGGAGAAAAGTTGCAACAGTGGATGAGTAAGCTATTGCAAACTCAGGGCCCCGATATTTTCCGGATGAAGGGTATTCTCAATCTAGCAGGGGAAGACCATCGCTTTGTCTTTCAAGGCGTTCATATGCTGTTTGAGGGTACACGTGATCGCCTTTGGAAGCCTGAGGAAACCCGTAATAATCAACTTGTCTTCATTGGTCGGAATCTAGACGAAGCGAAGCTTCGACAGGATTTTAGATCGTGCCTTGTTTAACCACAGTATGTATCAGTGAGGGAGGGTGTCACTGATGCATTGCTGTTGATTGGGTAGCTGAGTGCTTATCTAACCGCGCTTGCACCTGAGGATCATACAAGCGTAAGTAATTCCAGTAGTTGCCAAAAACTTGCTTGACGTAATCTCTCGTCTCATCAAACGGGATAGTTTCAACAAATTCATCTGGATCTTTGGGTTGCTTCTCCCTAATCCATCGGGAGATGTTACTCTGACCTGCGTTGTAACTGGCGATCGCAAATAAAGAGTTATCTTTGTGGGCTTGATGAGTCTCATCGAGCAACCACGTCCCTAACTTAATGTTGTCGTTAGGATTATCAAGAGCATAGTTCTTCAACTTGATTCGTTTAGCCACCAAGGCACCAATATTTGGCATCATCTGCATCAAGCCAACAGCACCCGCCTTGGAACGAATCTCTGGATCGAATCGAGACTCCTGTCGAATTACAGCCGTCACCAAGAGAGGATTAACACCAAACTCTTGTGACTGCTCTTCGATGACTTCTAGAAATGGAGTTGGATATAAGGCTTGCCAGTAGGTTAGTTGTTGCTGGAGAGCCTGATACTGGGCTTGCTCTTCAGGTTTTTCGCGATCCTCCAGACTCGAAATCTTAGCAATTCCTCCTAAATAGTCGCCTACACCCATACGCAGTAAACCATCAGTGAATTGCTCCATAACAGTTGGGTGGAGTCGGTTTTGAAATTCAGCTTGCCAGAGTATCCAGGCATCCCGTTCTTGACCAAGTTGGTAAAGTTCTTTCAATGCGGGAGAACCCATAGGTAGAGGTGGTCGTGTAGCAGGCAAAATGACTTGAGGATTTAGCTTACGCACGGTTGTGAAGTCTCCAACATCCCAGCCGAGGTGTACGGCTGACCGCCACGCATAGTAAGACTGCGAGTGATTAGCGACTACCTGTTCAAACGCGGCTTTTGCTTCCTGCTTATACCCTAACTTGTTCGCCCATTTGCCGACCCAAAAGCCTGCCTGACGAGCCAGATGACTGTCGGGGTTGTTTGTCGCAATTGGCTTCGCCCATTTGAACGCCGCTTCTAAATCTCCTGCTTTTGCCTTTGATTGAGCCACCTGCCAGCGATAATCTGCTGCTGCCTCAGAATTGCCATACTTAGTTAACAACAATTGACGAGTTTGAGCAGCGGCTTTGTCGTTTCCAAGGCTATCAAGGGTTACGGCTTTGGTGTAGAGTGCCTCACCAGCATGGTCAGGGAATTGATTAACGATTTTGTCAAGTAATGGTAGTACCTCTGTAGTTGGCTTCAATTGAGCAACTTGGAGTAGAGCAGTCGGTGTTTCCTCAGCATGAGGGAAGTCGCGCCCCATTTTTTTGTAAGCAAGCATAGAGTCTTGTGGATGCTCAGCATACTGAAGTCCCAGTGCGACCAGGTAGGCATTACGGGGTGTGCGTGGAGCTTTGGTGTATGCGGTACTCGCTTGACCATATTTTCGCTCGTTCCAATAGCCGAGAGCGATCGCTTCCCAATCTTCTGGCTGGATCAGGGGCTTGTCGTTGCGCCCTTCTGCCTCACCGTATCGGCTTACGAGTTTGTCGAGTACCAAGCTAATATCTGGTGTATCAAAGGCATACCTTGCCAATAACAACATCAGTTGTGGCTGACGAGGATTTTCCTTGAGCCGATCACGGGCTATTTGTAGAATTCGAGGATGTGAAGGGAATTGAGTAATAGCTATATCCCAGTATTGTGGATCATCGGCTGAGAAGGAGTACCAGTGTCGCACTGGATCTGAGATTGGGTGAGGGCGAAATTCCACACCTGCTGTTTTCCAGTACTGCGGATCGCTTGAAGAGATTTTATACAACGCTTCGGCAGCTTGTGGCTCATTAGGGTAGCGTTTGAGCAAATCTTGCCAAGCTTCTAGCGCTTTAGCCTTGTTACCCGTAAGTTCATAAGCGCGTGCGCGCTTGAGGAGAATTTGTGCTGCCAATACAGGATAGTCCCACTCTAATCCTTCTAACCAACGAAGCGCCTTTCCTCCCTGCTCCTGCTCAATTAAATCAGCCGCCAATAAGTAACGGGCGCGAGAGCGATCTAGGGGTTCTAGCTCAAGGGAGATGGAGGTGACGGCGTTTTGCTGCGGACTAAAAACACTTCGCTCTCCCGACGCTAACACTTCTAGACCATATTGGCAGAAATAAGTGACCAGCTTAAGCAGGTTCGGGAAACCCTTTAAATTTCCAGACAAAAGGTTTAGCCAGAGTGCGGTTGAAGTAGTTAATAAAATCAAGAATCTTCTGCTTGA
>JAESFV010000150.1_pt1 | contig 78878 bp, 81 predicted proteins | sample 9269471 | NCBI WGS metagenome assembly JAESFV01 (sample SAMN14502647, study PRJNA617108) | algae metagenome | isolation source: Symplocastrum torsivum CPER-KK1 and co-occurring heterotrophs from... | place: USA: Central Plains Experimental Range, Colorado | collected 2001-01-01
TCCAGACGCAGAACCAGATCATCCGCTCCTTCCCGGAGGTCGCCTCGGTCTACGGCAAGGCCGGCCGCGCCCAGACCGCGACCGATCCGGCCCCGACCGAGATGTTCGAGACCATCATCAACCTGAAGCCTCAGGAGCAGTGGCGCGCCGGCGTCACATCCGACACGCTCAGGGCCGAGATGGACAAGGCGCTGCAGTTCCCGGGCATCTCCAACGCCTGGACGCAGCCGATCCGCGCCCGCATCGACATGCTGGCGACCGGCATCCGCACCCCGATCGGCGTCAAGGTTTTTGGCGACGACCTGACCAAAATGGAAGGCGTCTCGCGCCAGATCGAGACCGTGCTCAAGAACGTGCCCGGCACCACCAGCGCCTATGCCGAGCGCGTCATCGGCGGCTACTTCCTCGACATCGTGCCGGACCGGATCGCGCTCGGACGCTACGGGCTCTCGGTCGGCGACGTGCAGGGCGCGGTCACGATGGCGCTGGGTGGCGAGACCGTCACCACGACGGTCGAGGGCCGCGAGCGCTACGGCGTCACCATCCGCTATCCGCGCGACCTGCGCTCGGATCCGCAGGCGATCGCGCGCGAGGTCCAGGTGACGATGCCGTCGGGCGGTTCGGTGCCGCTGGGCGAGGTCGCGACGATCGAGCGCAAGCGCGGCGCGACCACGATCCGCACCGAGAACGGCCAGCTCGCGATCTACATCTTCGTCGACATCGCCGGGCGCGATCTCGGCGGCTATGTCCGCGAGGCGCAAGGTGCGATCGCGCAGGCCGTCCAGCTTCCGGCCGGCTACCGCGTCGCCTGGAGCGGCCAGTTCGAATATCTCGAGCGGGCCGAGGCGCGGCTGAAGATCGTCGTTCCGGTGACGCTCGCGATCATCTTCCTGCTGCTCTACCTCAACTTCCGCCGGCTGACCGAGACGCTCATCGTCATGCTGTCGCTGCCCTTCGCGCTGGTCGGCGGAATCTGGCTGCTCTGGTGGCAGGGCTTCAACATGTCGGTGGCGGTCGCGGTCGGCTTCATCGCGCTCGCGGGCGTCGCGGCCGAGACCGGCGTGATCATGCTGATCTATCTCGACCAGGCCCTGAAGGAGGTGCGGGCGCGCTGCGCGGCGGAAGGACGAGCCTTCACCCGCGCCGATCTTCGCGACGCGATCATGCTCGGCGCGGTCGAGCGGCTTCGGCCAAAAATCATGACCGTGATCGCGATCATGGCGGGCCTGCTGCCGATCCTCTGGAACACCGGCACGGGCTCGGAGGTGATGCAGCGCATTGCCACCCCGATGATCGGCGGCATGGTCTCCTCGACCGTGCTGACGCTGTTGGTGATCCCGGCGATCTACGGGCTGGTCAAGGGCTGGGGGCTGCCGGCGGCGGCTGGGCTGTCCGGCCGTCATCCGACGGATGGCGGCGCCAATTCAGGCACGGTCGCCAGTTCGCCGATCGTGTCTGAGCCCGTCCAGTGAGCGATCAAGCGTCTTCAAGGCGGCGTCAGGCGACGACGCTTCGGGTCCGAGCATATCGAGCACGGGACATGGCGCGAGCGGCTCACTGGTGCAGCGCGCGACGGATGCGGCGAGGATACTCTCCAGCCTCGTCAGGTCTGCGAGCTTGCGACGCACCTCGGTGAGGTGCGTCGACGCGATGTCCTTGACCTCCGCGCAGGAGCCATGGCGGGGGTCGTTCAGGATCAGGAGGGCGCGAATCTCGTCGATGCTGAACCCCAGCTCGCGGCCTCGGCGAATGAAGGCCAGCCGCCTGACATGGGCGTCGTCGTAGACGCGATGGCCGCCCGACGTGCGCGGCGGCGCGGGCATCAGCCCGATAGTCTCATAGTAGCGGACCGTCTCGAGATTGACGCCTGCGGCTTGTGCAAGCTGTCCCGCGGCGATGCCTCGCGCCTTTGTGAGCATATGTGGCTTGATCCCGTAGTGGCTACGGGAGGCAGAGTGCCATGGATCGAAACGGAGCACCATTCATGTTCAGCGCGGAACTCGGAAAGTCGAGCACGACGGAGCCTCTCCCGGCGCCATCCACGCGCCTCCTGGCCGGGACGGGCGCGGTCGTTGGGATCGGCGCGCTGGTCGCATCCTCATGCTGCGTGCTGCCGATCGCGCTCGCGGGACTTGGAGCGACGGGGGCGGTCTTCAGCGGCCTTGCCTTCCTGGCCGATATCCGGCCGCTGCTTATTGCCGGCGCTGCGGGTATGCTGGCTCTCGGCTGGGCTTTTTTCTTCTGGCGAAGGCGCAGGCCGAGCTGTGATGGCGACACATGCGCCAAGCCAGGAACATCCCGCCGCACGATCGGACTGCTCGGCTTCGGCTCTCTGGTCGTCGGGCTGGCGCTCGTCTGGTCGCCCTATATCGAGCCGGCCCTGCTCAAGCTGACGCGGTGATCCTCATGCAGCTTGAATCGACTCTGACTTGTCCTCGCTGCGCCCATCAGGCGACTGAGACGATGCCGACGGACGCCTGCTGGTTTTTCTACGAATGCAAGAGCTGCGGAGTACTGCTGCGACCGCTTGAAGGCGATTGCTGCGTGTTCTGCTCTTATGGCGACGTGCCCTGTCCGCCGATTCAGGCCGCCAGCGATGGACAGCCGTCAGCGGCGGGCTGCTGTGCGCCTCGGATCGCGGCGCGAACCGGCTCCGGGGACGGATTTTAGGTCTGCGCCCAAGCGAGCTGTTTTCGGTTCGCGCCTGCCGGCCGACCCGCGTTCTCGCAGGCCGGCTGGAACCTCGTCAGCTCATGCGCTTGATCTCGGCATAGGCGCCTTTGGTGCGCAGGATGATGGTCACCGGCTTCGTGCCGCGGTTGCGCCAGAACCAGCCATGGCCGCCGTCGAATTCGGCGGTCAGCACGCCGGTATCGCCCGCTACCGCGCGGCCGGTCTTGTAGCTCTTCTCCTTGGCGCCGGGGCCGGGCGTGCCGTGCATGTCGTAGTTGACGACGCCGTCCTTGACGCTCCACTCGAAGGTGACCTTTGCGCCCTTGACCATGGTGAGCTTGTATTCGGTCCCCTTGGTCGGATCGAGCGTGATCACGGTCTCGTCGGTCTTCTCGGCCTGGGCGAGATCGAGCCGTTCGCCGGCCTGCGCAGGCGAGACGAGGAGCCCGGCCAGCGTGGTCAGCAGGCCGGAGCGCTGGTCCGGGGCCGGCGTCGCGGGGGCCGGTTGAATCGGCGTCGTGGAGAGGTCCTTCAGGCGGTCGGCCTCGGCTTCGGCTGCGAGCTGGGTCTTGATCTCGCCCATCTCGGTCAGCCTGAGCATGCGGCCGACGCCGGTGGGGTCGATCGCGTATTCGGCGGGCAGCACGATGGTCACGAGGATGCCGGCCGCCGCGACGATGGCGATGGCGGTCGAGCGCAGAAGCTGGGCGTTAGTCGGCAGTTCGGCGCGGGTCGGGATGTCGGTGTTGTACATGAGACGTGTGTCCTTGGGGTTCAGGAAACGAAATAGCCGGTGAGCTGGTAGCCGACGAGCACGAAGCCGGCGGTGAGCATCCAGACGTTTGCGGTGTAGGCATGACGCCAGAAGCTGGCCGTGCGCCGCCAGTAGCCCATGACGATCAGGATCATGCCGAGCGCCGTGAGCTGGCCGAGTTCGACGCCGACATTGAAGGCGAGCAGGTTCGGGATGAGCCCGTCCGGGGAGATCTGGTATTCCAGTATTTTGGTCGAGAGACCAAAACCATGGAACAGGCCGAAGATCAGCGTCGCCGCCTTGGTGTTCGGTTGGAAGCCAAGCCAGCGCTGGTAGGCGCCCATGTTGTCGAGCGCCTTGTAGACGACCGACAGCCCGATGATGGCGTCGATGAGGTAGCTGTTGATCCCGACGTTGAAATAGACGCCGAGCAGCATGGTCGTGGAGTGGCCGATCGCGAACAGGCTGACATAGAGCGCGATGTGCTTGAGGCGGTAGAGGAAGAAGATCACCCCGAACAGGAACAGGATGTGGTCGTAGCCCGTCACCATGTGCTTGGCGCCGAGATAGACGAACGGGAGCAGGTTCACCCCCGTGATCTCCTTGATGTAGCCCTTGTCGCCCTCGGCTACGGCGTGGGCCAGCGCCGCATCGATGCCCGGCATAACCAGGACGATCGCCAGTACGAGGGAAAGGAGCAGGCGCAAGGCTGCTTGTCGCAGCAGGCGCCGCCCTCCGGTGGAAGGTGGTTGCATGACTGATCCGATGGTTCGTCGTTGAAGGCTGCCGCGAGCGCGGCGCTGAGTTCAGGCGACGGCGGATCGAGGCGGGCGTTCCAGACCGCCGGGTCGCTCCGAGGCGGATCGCCGATGCTCGTGCCGGATCGGGGTCCGCACGAAGCGCGGCGTGCCGAGCTGGATCAGGCCGACGACATCCGCCGTCTCGTGGACCTGGTCGGCGGTATTGTGCCCATGGACATGGCCTGGCAAGCGCTCGTCGGGCTCGCCCTCTTCATGGGCATGGCCGTGCTCGGCGATCGAAGCGTCGAGTTCCGCATGCCGTAAGACCTCGGCCTGCGCGATGGCGTAGGCGTTGTGCCCGGCAGAGACGTGCGCAGCCGAGAGCGTCATGCAGAGCGCCATCGCGAGGGCGATGACGAGGCTGAACCCGGCTCGAAGGCGGCGGCGCGACATGGGCAGAGCGTAGAGCCCTTCTTCTTGACGACAATTTGACCGGAGACGACGAACGACGAGTCACGTGACCGCATTGACGTATCCTACCCAGGAGGATACGGAAAGCCATGTCCGAGAGCCATCTCCACGCGACCCATCCCGCCATCGTCAAGCGGCTGAAGCGGGCCGACGGGCACCTGCGCAAGGTTATCGAGATGATCGAGGCCGGTCGTTCCTGCCTCGACATCGCCCAGCAATTGCAGGCTGTGGAGAGCGCGATCGGGCAGGCCAAGAAGACCCTGATCCAGGACCATCTCGACCACTGCCTCGACGAAGTCGTCGGGCCCTTGCCGCATAAGCAGCGCGAGGTGGTCGACGCCTTCAAGGCCATCGCGAAATACCTTTAGGGCCCACCCCATGCTGGCTATCCTCGCCAACCGGACCTATCGCCACCTCTTTCTCGCGCAGGTCATCGCGCTGGTCGGCACCGGCCTTGCGACGGTCGCGCTAGGTCTTCTCGCGTATGATCTCGCGGGTGCGAATGCGGGCATCGTGCTCGGCACAGCGCTGGCCATCAAGATGATCGCCTATGTCGGCGTCGCGCCGATCGCGTCCGCCTTCGCTGAGTGCCTGCCGCGCCGGAGCATGCTGGTGGGGCTCGATCTCGTTCGCGCGGCCGCGGCGCTGCTGCTGCCTTTCGTCACGGAGATCTGGCAGGTCTATATGCTGATCTTCGTGCTGCAGTCGGCCTCGGCCGCCTTCACGCCGACCTTCCAGGCGACGATTCCCGACATCCTGCCCGATGAGAAGGACTACACCCGGGCACTCTCGCTTTCGCGGCTGGCCTACGATCTGGAGAGCCTGCTGAGCCCGGCGCTAGCGGCGCTGCTGCTGACCGTGATCAGCTTCCACAACCTCTTCGCCGGCACGGTCATCGGCTTCATCGCCTCGGCCGCGCTGGTCGTGTCTGTCATTCTGCCGAACCCGAAGCCCGGCGAGCCGCGTGGCGTCTACGACCGCACCACGCGGGGCCTGCGGATTTACCTCGCGACGCCACGGCTGCGCGGGCTGCTGGCGCTGAGCCTCGCCGTCTCGGCGGCAGGCTCCATGGTCATCGTCAATACGGTGGTTCTGGTTCAGGCGACCTATGGCCTGACGCAGCAGGCGACCGCGCTCGCGCTGGCGATGTTCGGCGCGGGCTCGATGACGGCCGCCTTCGCGCTGCCGCGCCTGCTCGACCGCCTCGACGACCGCAGGCTGATGTTGATTGCCGGCGCTGCGCTTCCGGTCCTATTGATGCTGGGCACGCTGGTTCCCGGCTTTTCCGTCCTGCTGCCGCTCTGGTTCGCGCTCGGCTTCTCCTACAGCCTGACCCAGACGCCGTCGGGTCGCCTTTTGCGGCGCTCTGCCCATCCGGAGGATCGGCCGGCGCTGTTCGCCGCCCAATTCGCCCTCTCGCATGCCTGCTGGCTGATAACCTACCCGGCGGCGGGCTGGCTGGGCGCGACGATCGGCTTGCCCGCGACATTCGTGGCGATGGCGATCATCGCCGGGCTGGCGCTGGCGATCGCCTTGCGTGTCTGGCCGGCGGGCGATCCCGACGAGATCGAACACGAGCATCCCGGCCTCGAAGCCGACCATCCGCATCTGGCGGGTGCGGGCAGGCGGCATCGGCATGCCTTCGTGATCGACCGAAATCATCTTGCCTGGCCGACGCGCGGCTGAGCGGCTTGAGCATGGGCCCACTATCGGAAATCGTTCCTATTATCCGACATCTCGCCGCAGGCGAGACGCTGTTTGCGGCCGGGGACGAAACGCGCGGCTTCTTTATGGTGCGCACGGGACGCGTCAGGCTCGTGCGCTTCGGCGGCGATGGCCGTGAGACGGCGCTGTTCACCGCTGGGCCGGAAGAGCGCTTCGCCGAGGCCTCACTTTTCGCCGAGCGCTACCATTGCGACGCCATCGCCCTGAGTGAAGCCGTCGTCGCGTGCTTTCCCAAGGCCGCCAGCCTCGCGCTACTGGGCGATGATGCGACCGCACGGCTCGACCTGACGGCCGATCTCGCCCGGCAGGTGATGACGCTCCGCGCGCGGTTGACGGTGCGCGACATCCGCTCGGCGCGCGAGCGGGTGATCGCCTTCCTCGTCGCGGAAGCCAGCGAAGACGGACGCACGATCGCCTTTGACGGCTCGCTGCGGGACATCGCCGTCGCGATTGGCCTGACGCCCGAGGCGTTCTACCGGACGCTGGCCCGACTTGAGGCGCAGGGGACGATTTCACGGAAGACCGGCCACATTGTCCTGACATGATCTCGATCATGTCGCGATGTCACGATCTCCGGCAGGTTGGGCGCGAAGGAGAACCCCGATGAGCCGCCTCGCCTTGACCACCATACTCGTTTTGATCTCGGCAGGCCTCGCGTCGGCCGCGCCGGCATGGGGGCAGACGCACAGCTCCTATGCCGGCGAGCAGAGCCGGGCGATCAAGGCGCTGTCGCCCAAGGAGTTCGACGATCTCGCGCAAGGCCGCGGCATGGGCCTCGCCAAGGCAGCCGAACTCAACCGCTATCCCGGGCCGATGCACGCGCTCGAGCTTGCGGACCTGCTCAGCCTGTCAAGCCGTCAGCGACAAGCGTTGGAGTCGATCAAGGCGCGGATGAACGTCGAGGCGAAGGCGGTTGGCGGAGAGCTTCTGGGCCTCGAACGCGAACTGGACGCAGGCTTCGCCGCCCGCAAGATCGACGCGCAGCGCCTCAAGGCGCTGACGGAACGGATCGGCGTCAGGCAGGGAGCCCTGAGGGCGGTCCATCTCGTCGCCCATATCGAGACTGCGGCGGTGATGTCGGCGGAGCAGATCGCGCGATACGATCACCTGCGCGGCTATGGCGGCAATCGAATCGCGCCGATGCCGGAGTCAGGGCATGGCGGCCACGGTGCGCCCAAGCACTGACCGTCGATCGACCAAGCTCCGCGTCAACCGCTTGCAACGATGTCGTTCAAGGCGTCCACGAACAGGTCGATCTCATCCTCGGAATTGTAATAGTGCGGCGACACGCGCAGAACGGTCGGGAGATTCCGGGCGCTGGCGTCGAGAAGCGTGCTGTTCGGCTTCGAGACGCTGACGTTAATCGCCCGTTGAGTCAGCTCCGACCGGATCGCTTCCGAGGCAAGACCGCGGATCGCGAAGCTTACGATCGCAGCGCGATCACGTCCGAGATCGTGCAGTGTCACCCGTGGCAAGCGTTCGAGTTCCGCTTTTACATGGTCGGTGAGGTGCAGGCAGCGAGCCCTGATGGCGTCGAGGCCGAGACCGAGCGCGTAATCGACCGCGGCGCCCAGTCCAAGCCTTGCGGCGTAGTTCTTCTCCCATGTCTCGAACCGGCGCGCATCCGGCCTCAGCGCATAGCGGTCGGCGCCAACCCAGGGCGCGCCGAAGTGGTCGATCATCGCCGGTTCGAGTGTCTCGAGCATCGCCCGTCGGACGTAGAGGAACCCCGTGCCGCGCGGACCGCGCAGGAACTTGCGTCCCGTTGCGGCGAGCAGATCGCAACCGATCTCTTCGACATCGATCGGGAGCTGACCGACCGCCTGGCAGGCGTCAAGGAGGTAGGTCACGCCATGACGGCGCGCGATCTTCCCGACCGCAGCAGCAGGATTGATCAGCCCGCCATTTGTAGGGATCCAAGTGATGGCGATGAGCTTGACCCGCTCGTCCATCATCGCTGCGAGAGCATCCGGATCGAGAGCACCCGTCTCGTCGTCGGGCACGACCTCGATCGTGACGCCGGTTCGGCGCGCCATCTGGAGGAAAGCAACATAATTTGCAGCGTACTCGGCGCGAGCGGTCAGGATCCGATCGCCCGCCTGGAAGCGCTGCGCATAGAATGCCATCTGCCATGCGACGGTCGCGTTTTCCGTCAGCGCGATCTCGTCATCGCCGGCATTGATCAGCCTGGCGACGGAGGCATAGACGGCCGAGACGGCCTCTGCCCTCATGTCGGCGGCCTCGTAGCCGCCACGCATCGCTTCAAGATCGAGGTGATCCTTCATGGCCGCGATGACCGGCGCTGGCATGAGGCTGGCGCCGGCGTTGTTGAGATGGATGCGATGAGCGGTGCCGGGTGTGTCCGCGCGCAAGCTGGCGATATCCAGTCGGTTGATCTGATTCACGTGTCGATCGCCTTGCCGGTCAATGCCGGCTGCTGAACGTGTCGCCCTCGTCGCACGTGCAGTCGGCGTGTGTTTTCGCCTTGCCGCGCTTTTTCTCAGCAGGCGGTTGGCGGGCGTCGGGAAGCGCGAGATCGGCCAGGATCGGGCATTCGGGCCGGTCGTCGCCGTGGCAGGTCTGGGCCAGATGCCGGAGCGTCCGTGACATGGCCTGAAGCTCGTCGATCTTGGTCTCTAGATCGCGGACATGCTTCATCGCGAACGTCTTCACGTCGGCGCTGGCCCGGCTCTTGTCGCGCCACAGCGCCAGAAGTTCGCGGGCCTCCTCGATCGAGAAGCCCAGCGTGCGGGCCCGCTTGATGAAGCGAAGCTCGTGGATCTCCTCGGCCGTGTAGACCCGGTACCCAGCCTGGGTGCGGATTGGCGGCTCGATCAGGCCGATGCTCTCGTAGTAGCGGATCATCTTCGCGGTGACGCCCGATGCCGTCGCCGCCTGGCCGATGTTCATGTCGATAGCTCCTGGTTCTGCAACAGATTCATTCGGCGGGCGCGAGCTGCGCCGGGCGGGAGGGCTCCGGTTCGACCCGGGCCCGCCGGCCGAAGCGCTTCAGCCGCAGCGCATTCGCCAGCACGCTGACGCTGGAGAGCGCCATGGCGAGGCCGGCGAACATCGGCGACATCAGCACGCCGAAGGCCGGATACAGCGCACCGGCTGCAACGGGGATGAGCACGACGTTGTATCCGAAGGCCCAGACGAGGTTCTGGCGGATGTTGGCGATCGTGGCCTGCGACAGCGCGATGGCCGTGGCGACGCCGGAGAGATCGCCGGACATGAGCACGACGTCGGCGCTCTCGATCGCGATGTCAGTGCCGGTGCCGATCGCGATGCCGACATCGGCCTGCGCCAGCGCCGGCGCATCGTTGATCCCGTCACCGACGAAGGCGACGCGGACACCGCCGACCTGCAGCAACTTGACTACCTCGGCCTTGCCGGTGGGCAGCACCTCGGCCACGACCTCGTCGATTCCAAGCCGGGCCGCGATCGCCTTGGCCGTGCGCTCGTTGTCGCCGGTGATCATGACGACGCGCAGGCCGAGGCCATGCAGCGCGGCGATGGCGGCGGGCGTCGTCTCCTTCACGGGATCAGCGACCGCGATGATGGCCGCGAGCCGGCCGTCGATCGCAGCAAAGAGCGGCGTCTTGCCGGCGTCGCCAAGTTGCGCGGCCTGCTTGGCGAAGGGCGAAAGATCGAGACCAAGACGACGCATCAGCCGATCGGCGCCGACCTCGACGCGACGGCCATCGACACGCGCCGCCGCCCCGAATCCGGGCTCGCTGGAGAAGTCCGTCGGCTCGGCCAGCATCAGTCCGCGCTGCCTCGCACCGGCGACGATCGCCTCGGCCACGGGATGCTCCGAGAGGGTTTCAACCGTGGCCACGAGGCGCAGCACCTCGTCCTCCGCGAACCCGTCCGTCACCGCGATGTCGGTCAGTTCCGGCCGGCCCTTCGTCAGCGTGCCCGTCTTGTCGAGCGCGATGACCTTTGAGTCCTTGAGGCTCTGCAGCGCTTGCCCCTGCCGAAACAGGATGCCGAGCTCGGCGCCCTTGCCGGTGCCGACCATGATCGAGGTCGGCGTCGCCAGGCCCATCGCGCATGGGCAGGCGATGATCAGCACGGCGACAGCGTTAACGAGCGCGTAGGACAGCGCCGGGCTCGGGCCGAAGATCAGCCAGATCGCGAAGGTGAGCAGAGAAAGCCCGATCACGGCGGGCACGAACCACATCGTCACCCTGTCAACGACCGCCTGGATCGGCAGCTTTGCGCCCTGCGCCGCCTCGACGGTCGCGACGATCTGCGCGAGCAAAGTGTCGGCCCCGACCTTGCGAGCGCTGAAGCGGAACGAGCCCGTGCCGTTGACCGTCCCGCCGGTGACGGCAGAGCCAGCCTGCTTGCGGGCCGGGATCGGCTCGCCGGTGATCATCGCCTCGTCGACATAAGACGATCCGGAGACGACCTCGCCATCGACGGGGATGCGTTCGCCCGGCCGCACGATGACGACGTCGCCGACGATCACCGTCTCGATAGCCACGTCGGCCTCGCTGCCGTCGCGCAGCACGCGCGCCGTCTTGGCCTGGAGCGACATCAGCCGGCGGATCGCCTCGCTCGTCGAACCCTTGGCGCGCGCCTCGATCCAGCGCCCGATCAGGATCAGGGTCACGATCACCGCGCTCGCCTCGAAATAGGTGTATTCGGTCCCGTCCGGCAACAGGCCGGGCATGAAGGTCGCTACGCTCGAATAGAGGAAGGCCGCGGTCGTGCCGAGCGCCACCAGCGAGTTCATGTCCGGAGCGCCACGCAGCAGCGCCGGCCACCCCTTGCGGATGAAGCGCTGGCCGGGCACCGCCATCACGAAGCCGGCGAGCAGGAACGACAGCACCTTGATGTTGAACTCGCCGATCCGGCCGGCAAGAAAATGGTGCAGCGTCTCGGACATGTGCATGCCCATCTCGAAGACGAGCAGCGGCAGGGTGGCGATCGCCGCCAGGACGACGTCACGGCGCAACCCCGAGAGTTCGGTTTCCCGGGCCTGACGTTCGCGGTCGGCGGTATCGACCGCATTCCGGATCGGTTCGGCCTCGTAGCCGGCGGCGGAGACTGCCTCGACGAGCGAGGGCGCCATCTCCGGCCCGCCCAGCACGCGCACGGATGCACGCGAGGTCGCCAGATTGACGGCTGCGTCGAGGACGCCTGGCACCGCCTTGAGCGCACGCTCGACTCGCCCGACGCAGGAGGCGCAGGTCATGCCGGAGACACTCAACTCGACGACGCTCTCCCTCGGCTCGTAGCCCACCTTGCGGATGGCCGCGTCAATGGCCGCCGTCTCGACCCTGCCGGACGAGAGGGCGACGTGCGCCCGCTGCGTCGCCAGGTTCACCGAGACGCCACCGACGCCCTCGACCCCTGCGATCGCCCGCTCCACGCGGCCGACGCATGAGGCGCAGCTCATTCCTTCGACAGGAAAATCCAACTGAATGCCGTGTGAGGCCGGGTTTCTGGCCATCGTTGCAGTCGACATGACGTGTCTCCGAACTGTGATGGCAAGGGATATGGTGCTTCCCATAATGGTAAGGTCAAGCGCTATCGGAGCGTTCGAAGAAAAATTCTTCGGACGCGCCGAGGCGGCGAAAAAAGCCTCTTGACCTTACCACTGTGGAAAGCCGCAGCCTCCTTCTCACCCGCACATCAACAGGAGGCTTCAGCCATGTGCTCGTGCCAGCAACATTCCAATTCCACATCCGAAACCGTCGCTACCCCATCGGCGGGCGGGCTCAATTTCCGCGTAGACGACATGACCTGTGGCCATTGCGCCGGCACGATCAAGAAGGCGATCGAGACGACCCTGCCCGGCACGACCGTCGATGCCGATCCCGCCTCCAGGCTCGTGAATGTCGTGGGCTTCGGCGACTACGCCGCGATCAAGGCGATCGTGACCGGCGCCGGCTACACGCCAAGCGCCTCTCCCGTCGCAGCCTGAACGAAATCGAGGGGGCAGAAAGCGGCAGAAGGCAGCATCGACCGTCTGACCTACGCAAGCCGCTCGCCCCGTAACAGAGGGGATTGTCATGAAGAGCATCATTCTGGCCGCGCTTGCTCTTGCCAGCGCGGCCGCCCTCCCGGCGGAAGCCGCGGAGGGCGACACCGTCAAGGCCATCAGGGCCCGAGGCGAGCTGCTCTGCGGCGTCTCGACCGGCGTCTCGACGGGCATGTCGACACTGGACAACCAAGGCAACTGGAAGGGAATGGAGGTCGAATTCTGCCGGGGCCTGGCTGCTGCGATCCTCGGTGACGCCAGCAAGGTGAAGTTCGTCCCACTCGAATTCCGGGTCGCCTTCACGACGCTGCAGTCCGGCGCCGCCGACATCCTGGCGCGCACGGCGACATGGAGCTACTCGCGCGACGCCTCGCTCAACCTCGATTGGGGCGGCGTCTACATGTATGACGGCCAGGGTTTCATGGTCGCGAAGAAGCTCGGCGCCAAGAGCGGCAAGGACCTGAACGGCGCGTCGATCTGCGTCTCGGCCGGCACGACGTCGGAGCTGAACCTCGCCGACTACTTCCGCTCCAACGGCATGAAGTACACCGTCATCACCGGTTCGACGCGTGAACAGAACCAGCAGAGTCTGGAGTCGGGCCGGTGCGACGCCTATTCCAACGAGCGCGGCGGCCTTGCGGCGAGCCGAACGGCGATGAAGAACCCCGATGACTGGGTGATCCTGCCGGACGTCTTCTCGAAGGAGCCGCTCGGGCCGACGCTCCGGCAGGATGACGCGCGCTTCCGCGACATCGTGGCCTGGACCCTCAACATCATCATCGCCGCCGAGGAATTCGGCGTGACGAAGGCGAATGTCGCCGAGCAGGCGGCGAGTTCGACCAACCCGGAAGTCCAGCGCATGCTCGGAAAAACGGGCGAATTCGGCAAGATGCTCGGGATGGAGCAGGACTGGGCCGTCAAGGTCATCGCGGCAACGGGCAATTATGGCGAGCTCTACGAGCGCAACCTCGGGTCGGGCAGCCCGATCAAGCTCGATCGCGGCCTGAACTCGCTCTGGAGCAAGGGCGGGCTGCTCTACAGCCCGCCTTTCCGGTGAACGAGGTGCGGCGGCTCAGCCCGCCGCACCGCCTCCTGGAGCATCGGTCATGACATCGACCGGGTTGAGTACGCCACAGATCGCGGCACGACCGGTGACGCTCGGTCGAAATCTTACGGGTCGGCAGCGCCGCCATATCCTCTACCAAGCCGCGTTCCTGCTCGTGCTTTGCGCCTTGCTGTGGCTTGCCTGGCGCAACGTGGAGGCCAACCTCGCCGTGCGCAAGCTCGCGCTCGGCTTCTCCTTCCTGCGGCAGGAGGCCGGCTTCGGCATTTCCTTCAGCATCATCCCATATGCGGAAACCGACACCTACCTGCGGGTTTTCGTGGTCGGCCTGTCGAACACGCTCCTCATTGCCTTGCTCGGCATCATCGCGGCGACGCTTCTCGGCTTCGCGATCGGCATCGCGCGCCTCTCGCCGAACTGGGCGGTGGCGAAGGCTGCACTTGTCTATATCGAGACCGTCCGCAACCTGCCCCTGCTTCTGCATGTCCTGATCTGGTACAACGTCGTGATCCGGTCGCTGCCGCCCTCCCGGCAGGCCGTCAACCTGCTCGACGCCGTCTTCCTGAGCAACCGCGGCATCTTTGTCCCGTCGTTGGAGACGAGCCTGGGTTGGGAGACGCTCGCGCTGTTGGTAGGCGGAGCGGTTGCCGCGATCGCAGGCATCCTTCGCCGCGCCCGACGCTGGCGCGAGGAGACCGGACAGCCGACGCGTGTGGCGATCCCGATCGTCTTTATCTTGGCCGTCGCACTGCTCCTTGTCGCTGGATGGGGCCAACTCCGCGTGAGTTGGCCGGCGCTGCAGGGGTTCAACTTTTCCGGCGGCATGGCGCTGTCGCCGGAGCTCTCGGCGCTGGTCGTGGCGCTGGCCGTTTACAACGCCTCCTTCATCGCGGAACTGGTACGCGGTTCGATCGAGGCCATCGGCAAGGGTCAACGCGAGGCGGCCGCGGCGCTGGGGCTCGATCGCGGCAGGATCTTGAAGCTGGTGATCATCCCGCAGGCGATGCGCGTGCTCGTCCCGCCGCTGACGAACCAGTATCTGCATCTCGTCAAGGCGTCGTCGCTGGCGACCGTCATCGGCTATCCGGACCTCGTCAACGTCTTCGTCGGCACGAGCCTTAACCAGACCGGGCGGGCGATCGAGATCATGGCGATGACAATGGCCGTGTACCTCGTGCTCAGTCTGGCGATCACGGGACTGAGCAACCTGCAGTCCCGCCGCCTGAGGCTCGTCGAGCGATGACTGCCGTGGTCAACTCGAGCCGCGTCGAGCGGAGCCCGGCTATTGCGCAACTGAGAAGGCGTCTCGCCTGGGCGCGCGCCAATCTGTTCGCTCGGCCGATCGACGTGCTGCTGACCTCAACGATCGCCGCAGCCGCTGTCGCGCTGCTCTGGGCGATCGTCCCGTGGGCGTTCATCGACGCGGTCTGGGTCGGCGAGAACCGCGCCGCCTGCCGACCGGACGCCGCCTGTTGGGCCTTCATCGTCAACCGGGGCGGTCAATTTCTCTACGGCTTCTATCCCCAGCCGGAGCGCTGGCGCGTGAACGCCGTATTTTTGATCTTCGCAGTATCGGTCTTCTTGCTGCTGCGGCGCGACACCCCAGGCAAGCGGGTCGTTGCCTTCTTTCTCCTCCTTGTGTTCCCCATCCTGGGCTATGTCCTGCTCCACGGCGGCGTGGCGGGGCTGTCGCGCGTGACGACCGATAAATGGGGCGGGCTTTCGCTAACGCTTCTTCTCGGCGTCGCCGGAATCGTCGTGTCGTTCCCAATCGCGATCGTGCTGGCGCTGGGTCGGCAGAGCGAAATGCCGCTGTTTCGCTGGGCGAGCATCGCCTACATCGAGATCTGCCGCGGACTGCCGCTCATCGCCGTGCTGTTCATGGCGCGGATCCTCCTACCTTACGCCTTTCCGGTTGGCTCCGAGTTCGATCCCCTCGCGCTCGCGGTCACCGGCATCATCCTGTTCGAAAGCGCCTATCTCGCGGAAGTGTTCCGAGGAGGCTTCCAGGCGATCCCGAAAGGTCAGGCCGAAGCGGCCGCCGCGATCGGGTTCGGCTACTGGCGGACCGCGATCTACGTCACGCTGCCGCAGATGTTGCGCGTCGTGGTTCCCGGCGTCGTCAACAACGCTATCGCGCTGGTGAAGAACACGACGTTGGTCGTGATTCTGGGGCTCTTCGAGGTCCTGAACATCGTCGCTGCCGGCGCCGCCGATCCCGACTGGCTGGGGCTCCACGCGGAGGGCTACGTCTTCGTCGGGCTGGTCTTCTGGGGGCTCTGTTTCGCCATGTCGCGCTACAGTCAGAGCCTCGAACGCGAGATAAAGGCGGCGGAACGGCAATGATGTCATCGTCCAGCCGCCCGCTTCTCGAGGTCTCCGGGCTGAACAAATGGTTCGGCGCTATGCACGCTCTGCGCGACGTCGATCTGACCGTCGGGGTCGGAGAGCGCATCGTGGTCTGCGGTCCGTCCGGTTCGGGCAAGTCGACGATGGTCCGATGCATCAATGCCCTTGAACGCTACCAGAATGGCCTGATCCGATTGGAGGGGGAGGCCATCAACGCCGATTGCGACAGCGTCTTGGGGGCGAGGCGCGCGATCGGGATGGTGTTCCAGTCGTTCAACCTCTTTCCGCATCTCAGCGTCCTTGACAACATCACGCTCGGCCCGCGCAAGTTGCTCCGGTTGCCGCGGCCCGATGCCGAGAGCGCGGCGATGATGCTGCTCTCCCAGGTCCGGATGGAGGATCAGGCGCGCAAGATGCCGTCGCAGCTCTCGGGCGGCCAGCAGCAGCGGGCCGCGATCGCGCGCGCATTGGCCATGAACCCCAAACTGATGCTGTTCGACGAGCCGACCTCGGCCTTGGACCCCGAAATGGTCAAGGAGGTTCTCGATGTCATGACGGCCTTGGCGGAAGCCGGGACGACGATGATCTGCGTGACCCACGAGATGGGCTTCGCCAAGGCCGTTGCGCACCGGATCGTGTTCATGGACCAAGGGAAGATCGTCGAGACAGCTGATCCCGCTGCGTTCTTCGCCGGCGACTGCTGCGATCGGGCACGGAGTTTTGTTGGCACCACCGCCGGTCGGTCAGGCCTAGCGTCATCTTCGTGATCTGATCGGGATCAGAAACAGATGAGCAAAAAACTTCATCGACTTTCAATGCCGGTCGGCCCGCAAAAAAGTCCGCGAAAGCGGAAGGTCAACAAGACGATTCTGCGGGGGTCTCTTGCTAGTTTCAAGAAACTTATCTTGTTTATGTCGTTAGCAATACTGGTATTTATTGTCTTAACAAATAGATGAAAATCTAGCGCATGCCGAAGCTCATCCAGGCTGCCATGGCGACCATCATGAGATTCTCGGTCAACGACACGAAGCCGAGTGGAACTCTGCTGCTGCCCCCGACGCACGCGCACTTGATCTGGCGACGGTCGATGTAGACGGCCTTGACCACCGACGCAGCGCCGATGGTGCCGATGAAGGCCGCGACCGGAACGGAGAGCCAGGTCAGGGCTCCGGCGATCATCAGCACACCAGCCATCAGCTCGGCATACGGATAAACATAGGAGTAAGGCACCCAGCGCCGCGCCAGAAGGTCGTAGCCGAGGAACATGGTCGAGAAGCTCTCGACGTCCTGAAGCTTGAGCAGCGCCAGGATGCACATGCTGAAAGCGATAAACCACTCCAGCGAGTGCAAATCGAGAAGACGACCCGAGCTAGCCCAGTTGGCCGCGAGCGCCATCAGTGCCGCGACGGCAAAGACCCAGATAACGGGCGTATAGCTGGTCGCCCCGGGATCGGCGACGCTCAGCCCAAAGAAGCGACGCAGATCGTCGTAGCCGCCGACGCGTTGTCCGTCGATGAAGGTCTGCGGCGTGGTCTTGACGTCATGCTCGGACTTGAAGGCGTCGGTCTCAGCCCTCGAGGTAAGCCAGCGATCTTCGACGGTGTAGCCGCGGCGGCTCAGCAGGTCCCGCGCTTTCAGTCCGAACGGGCATTCATGTTCCGGCGTCACCATCCGGTAGATGGTGGCCTGACGCGCTTCACTGGTCGTCACCGCTACGTCTCCAGTGCTTTCGAGCAAGTCGGTCACTGCCGGGCCAGAAGGGCTTCCATCTGGGCGATCTCCTTGCGCTGGCTGGCGACGATGTCGCCGCACAGCGCCTTGATCTCCGGATCCGTGAGCGTCGCCTGCTCGCACATCAGGATGGCACCCGAATGATGCGGGATCATGGCCCGAAGGAACTCGGCGTTTCCGATGCCGGCCTGCGTGCGCATGCCGACAAAGCTGACTGCGAACACCAAGATGGCGGCCGCGCCGACCGCCAGGTTGATGCGCCGCGACGGGAACATCGAGCGCATCGAGACCAGCATGATCACCGTCATCGGCGCCACCATCATGAGGGTCATGTAGACGTTGTTCAGGTTAAAACGGAAATGGGCCACCGTCGCGATCATCGTGTACATGACGAAGTACATCACGATGAAATCGAGGACGATCTCGACTGCGAGGCCGCGGTAGTGGCCTTGCTTCATGTCACCGTGCTGCTCCATATTCCCAACTCCCTCATCGCGGCTTTGGTCGGCTGTCCAATGAGCGCGACGCTACTTACCCTTGGTCTTCAGCCACGCGTCGATCGTGGCGATTTCCTTCTCCTGAGCGGTGACGATCTCCTGCGCCAGCTTCTTGGCCTCGGCGTCCTTGCCGTTCGCCAGCTCGACCTTGGCCATGTTAATGGCCGCCTGATGATGGCCCTTCATCTGCTTCATAAAATCGACATCGGCGTCGCCCGTGTAGGCTGGCATTCCGCTCATCATCGTGATCATCGACTGCTTGTAGCCCTTGGTGGCCGTGGAATCGGAGTTCATCGGCATCATCATCTTCATGTGCATGCCGGGATCCATCGCCGGCTTCGACGCGGGCTGCTGGGCTGAGGCTGCAGAGATGGCGAGAGCGGATGAGAGCGCAATGAGGCTGAGACGTGTCATGGTTCTGGTTCCTTCGTTCATTTGAGCTTGCCGGGCGCGCCCATCGGCGCCGGTGAATTTGCTACGCCGCCATCTTCCGGCAGCTTTCGGCACATTCGCGGCAGGCCTGGACGCAAGCGTCCATATCGCCGAGGCGCTCGCATTCGGCGGCGCAATCCGCGCAGATATCGGCGCATTCAGCGCAGAGATGCTTGTGGTGCGGCGAACCGATCAGCATCACATGCGCGGTGGCGCGGCATGTTTCGGCGCAGGCTAGCATGAGCCTGATGTGGTCGGGGCGGGCGTGCTCGCCGCCGAGCTCCAGGCAATGCCCTGTGCTCATGCCGAGACAGGTCTGATAGCACTTGAGGCAGGCGTCGATGCCGACCTGCATTCGCGAATCGAGATAATGCATGACGAATCTCCTTTGCGCTGCGGACCTGTTCTGGTCCGTTATGACGGAGACGCCCGCGAGCGCCCAACGTTCCAGCCTGCAACAATCTGTAACAGACCTGTTCAGGCAGAACGGGGCCTCTGATCCGGCCTACGGCGGCGACCTGGTCTATTTCGGCGCCTTCTCGACCTCGCGCTTGACCATCTCGTAGAGCGGGCGCGGGCCGAATTCGGTGAGGGGCTGGCCGTTCACGAAGAAGGTCGGCGTCCGGGTCACCTCGAGCGCCTTCACGTCCACGGCGTCCTTTTCCAAGGTCGTCTGGAACTCCGGCCGGGCCGCGTCGCGCTTGCCGCGCTCGATGTCGAGCCCGGCGTCCTTCGCCCGCGCCCAAGCCTTTTCAAGATCGGGCTTGTCGTGGTCCGCCCATTCCGGCTGGAATTCCAGGAGCGCCGCGAGGACGGGTTCGAACTTGCCCTGAAGGCGCGCCGCTTCGAGGATCTTGACGGCTTGGTCGGAGCCTTCATGGAACGCGGCATAGCGGATGACGAGCCGTGCCTCGTTGGGGAAGAGAGCCAGAATCTGCTTGAGTGGCGGATAGAAGGCGCGGCAGGCCTCGCACGACGGATCGAAGAACTCGACGATCGTGACGGACGCACTCGCGGGGCCGATGATCGGCGAGTGGTCGCGGACCAGCGCCTCAGTGCGCGAGGCCGCGATGGCGCGGGCTCGTTTTGCCTGCTCGTTCTGGTGGAAGACGGTCGCACCGGAGAAGAGCGCGAGGGCGGAGACGCCTGTGAGGACGACGATGGCGCGGCGGTTCATAATGCGGCCTTTGGTCTGGAGCCGATGAGCGCGACGGCGATCGCGAGGAAGGCCGCGAGAGACAGGTAGGGCAAGGGCAGCACGCCCAGGATCGTCATGTCGGCGCTGGCGCAGGAGGGGCCCTGCGAGCAGGGCTGGATGCCCTCAGGAATGAAGCCGGCGTAAAGGAGGCTGTGGAACCCGGCGATGGCCATGCCGATGGCGGCCAGGGGCAGCGCATAGAGCCAGGCGCCGGTATCACCACGGAAGCTCGCCACTGCGAGCAGGATCGCGAGCGGGAACATGAAGGCGCGCTGATGCCAGCACAGGCTGCAGGGCGCCTGGCCGACGACCTCGCCGATGAAGAGCGCGCCGAGGCTTGCCGCGACCGCGACGACCCAGGCGATGAAGAGATAGAGCCAGCGGTCGTGACCGCTGGCGGCGCTGTCGCTGCCGGTCATGTGGGAAGCATGCCTTTCATCCGATTTTGGCGAGGAAGGGGAAGGTTTCGAGAAGCCAGAAAGCGATCGTCGAGAGCTGGCCAGACATCATGGCCAGGCCCATCGCGATCATGGTGACGCCGGCCACGATCTGCAGAGCGCGCCCTGCGCCGCGCAGGCGGCGCAGTCTCGCCGTCATGCCGTCTGCGAACAGCGCCGTCAGCAGAAAGGGAATCGCGAGGCCAAGCGAGTAGACGCTCAAAAGCGCCACGCCGCTCGAAGCCGATGGCGACGTTGCGCTGACCGTCAGGATGGCGCCGAGAACGGGGCCTATGCAGGGCGTCCAGCCGAAGGCGAAGGCGAGACCAAGGAGGTATGAGCCGATCGGCCGACCGCCCGCGATCGGCGCCCGGACCCGAAGCTCGCGCTCCAGCCAGGACAAGCGCACAAGCCCCGCCGTGAAAACGCCGAAGACGAGGATGATCGCGCCCCCGACGATGCCGGCCTCATAGCGATAGGCGAGGAGGAGGTGGCTGAGAGCGCTCGCGCCCGCGCCAAGGAGCACGAAGACCGTCGAGAAGCCGAGCACGAACCAGACGCTCATCACGACGGCGTTCAGCCGTGACGAGGACCGGGAGGATGGATCGACGGCCGCGGCCGAGCCGCCGGCAATGTACGAGACGTAGCCCGGGACGAGCGGAAGGACGCAGGGTGAGAGGAACGAGACCACCCCGGCCGCAAGCGCCGCCCAGATGCCGATATTGGCGATGTCCATCAGCGGACCTGCTTTCCAGGACTATCGGCGATGAGCGCCGCGATCTCGTCCATCATGGGCTTTTCGTCCCATGCCTTGACGCCATGCCAGCGCCCCTTTTCGACGCCGTCTGAGCCAAGCAGGATCGTGGTGGGGAGGCCCGAAATGGCCAGCCGACCAACCGACGCGCCCGTCGGATCGAGGAAGACCGGCAGGTCCTTGACGTTCAGCTGCTCCAGCAACGGCTCGACGACGTCCGCGCCGTCGCGATCGACGGAGAGTGCGATCACGGCGGGAGTCCGTCCGCCCAGGCCACGGTGAAGCCTCGCCAGCGCCGGCAGTTCCTGGCGACAGGACCAGCACCATGTCGCCCAGACGGTCAGCAGCACGGCCTGCCCACGAAAGCCGGCAAGTCCGGTGGAGCTGCCGTCGAGCCGCTGGAACACGAGCGCGTCGGCGATCGGGGATCGCGACGACCTGTCGGCGACCACGACATAGCCGACAGCGATCGCCAGCGTCGCCATGGCGACCGCCGACAGCACAAGCCGTCTGGATCTGAGCACTGGTCCGATCAATCTCGGGCCTCGAAAACGGAATGGTCATGCCGCGCAAGTCCGGCATGGCGAGCGTCCACGCTCACGGCCGGCGGCGAAGGGTCTGGACTGGAAGGCTGGCGCGCGATGGCGCCGCAGGCCGCGTGAAGGCTCGCCCTTCAGCTGCGGCGCGGTGGACCCGTCGCTTGTGGCGGACCTTGCGGGCTGGACGACGCCGATACGTCAACGCGCTGTACGAAGATCGTCTCAGCCGGTTCGGCGCGTCTTGGGACCAGCGAGGCCGGCGCAGGGGGAGCCAGCGGCGCCAGCGCGACCGATTTCGCCCAGACGCAGCAGGCATTGACGCCCTCGACATGGGCCGACCGATCACGTTTCGAATCCGGCGTGGCGCCGCATATCTCGACGAGGGAGATTTCCCCCGCGTCGAACTTGGCGGCGAGATGGGTGCTGCCGGCAAGCGCGCTCGCCATCAGCTGGAACATCAGCACGAGACCACAGGCGGCGGCCAGAAGGCCTCGCCCCAGATCCCGTGATGTGCCGGTCGACGTCATGGCCGGAGAATAGCCCATGCGGTCGGACGTGAGCAATCGCGGCACAGCATCCTCGCGCTCTGTTGACCAGCCCTGCCAGCGGCGACCGGAATCATCGCGTCGTCGCCCTGGACCTGGCGATGTGCTCGTCGATCTCCGCCACCGTCGCCGGCTGGTCCCACTCCCGCGCCCCCGGCCAGCGGGCGATCTCGCGACCGGCCGGGTCTATGAGCACGGTCGTGGGCAGTCCGGTGATCTTGAGCGCCGGCATGCTCCTGGCCTCGCGGTCGAGATAGATCGCCAGGCGGGTCAGCCCCGTCCGCTGAAAGAACGGCTGCACTACCTCCAGCCCCTGCCGGTCGATCGACAGGGCAACGACCTCGAACCCGCTATCGCCCTTCATCGCCTGAAGCCGGTCGAGCGACGGCATCTCCTTGACGCAGGGCGGGCACCAGGTCGCCCAGACGTTGAGCAGGACAAAACGGCCGCGGAAGGCCTCTTCCGACAACTTGCGTCCATCGGCGGTCTCGATCGTCAGTACGGTCAGGACGGGCGCTGGCGGCTGTGCTCGTCGCGTGGCGAAGAGATAGCCGGATGCCGTTGCGATCACGATCGCCGCCAGCATCGCGGCGACGAACACCCTGCGCCCACGAAGGCTCATCGGAGCACCATGCGGACCTTCTCCAACGCGGAAGCCTCCTCCTCGTGGTAGTCGATCATCGTGCGGAAGCTGCCGTCGGCCTGCATCAGATAGACCGAGGCCGAATGGTCCATGGTGTAGCCGCTCTCGGTCGGGATCTTCTTCGCGTAGGCTTTGTAGGCGGCGAGCGCCGCATCGACCTGCTCGCGGGAGCCGGTCAGGCCAATTACGCGGGGATCGAAGGACTGAAGGTAGAGCGCGAGCTGTTCAGGCGTATCGCGCTCGGGATCGACCGTGATCAGCAGGATCTGCAGGCGATCCGCCGCCGCTCCGATCTTCCCGGTCAGGTTGGCCATCTGCACCAGAGTGGTCGGGCAGACCTCGGGGCAGTGGGTGAAGCCGAAGAAGACCGCCATCGGCTTGCCGCGATAGTCGGCGTCGGTGACCGTCCTGCCGGTGTGATCGACCAGCGTGAACGGCCCGCCGATCGCGGGTACGCCCTGGACGGCCGCGCGGCCCGCAGGCGAGCGACCGGGACCATCGACCTGCCACCACCCCAGCAGGATAGCCGCCCCTACGAATGCGAAAAGGACGACGCCGGCCCAGGCGCCGTAGCGGATCCATTTGAGGACTGGCATGGCGCGCTTCAGTGCCCGACATGGCCGGTCGCGGCCGGCTGCGGCGCTCCGACGCCTTGCACCTGCAGCTCGACCGCGACAGCGCCGGCGCGCTCGAAGACCAGCGTGGCCTTGACCTTGTCGCCCTGTTTCAGCGGCGCCCTGAGGTCGATCAGCATCAGGTGCAGCCCGCTCGGCTTGAACTCTACAGTCTGGCCGGGCGGGACGACGACGCCGTCCGTTTTCTCGCGCATCCGCATGATGCCGTCGGCGAGACTGCTCTCGTGGATTTCGACGCGAGCCGCCGCCTCGGTCGAGCCGCCGACCAGACGGTCGGGCTCCGGGCCGGTGTTCTCGATGGCGAGATAGCCGCCGCCGACTTTCGCCGAGGGCGGCGTCGCCCTGGCCCAGGGATGGTCGATCTTGAGTGGCCCGACGGCATAGTCGTGGGCGCGGACTGGGGTGGCGGCATAGGCCGCCAGAGACAGGGCGACGCCGGCGGCGCCGATCGCGAAACGCTTCATGGATGATCCTCGTCAGGGTGATGGTGCCGGCGGGAGGGCCGGCGCTCAGGTCACGCTTCGAGGGTCGGGGGCGCCCGCGATCCCTGCGCGGTCGCGGCGCGGAACAGGATCACCGGCGGGCTTGCCTGGCCGAACGCGATCGGCAGGCTGGCCGGAGCGAGATAGGGGATGGCAATCGCCGGCGAGGCCGGAGGCACGACCGGATCGACCGCAACCGAGGTGCTCCAGGCGCAACAGGACGGCTGCGCGGTCGCGTGGTGTGGGCTCTCGTCCGATCCGGGTGCGTCGGGAGCCTGAGCGCCCGAGCACAACGCTTGCGTCAGGCCTGGCTCGCCAATCGACATGGCGAGGCGGGAGCCGGCGGCGGCGCTTGCGAACACCCCTTGCAGGATCAGGACATAGGCCATCGCAAGCGCGAGCAGCGCCCGGATGATGACGGTTCTGGCCGGTCCTATTGTCACGAGCCGGACATAGCGGGGCGCTGCCGCCCTCGCAATGCGACATGGCGGATCACGCTCAACCCGTGGCGAGGTCGAACAGCGGCTTCATGTCCAAGGCGATGATGATCGCGGCGATCAGGGCTGCGGTAACAGGGCGCGATCGAGCGCAGTCTCGCGATACGCCTGGTTCACAAACCGAATCTTGGGCCGTCAACGAAACGCTTCCCTAATCTCGATCTGCTATCTGATGGATGCAGTAGGCGGGAGCTAGACGTCATGGCAGCAGCCGAACCAGCGCTTTTGACGTTTTCGGAAGCCAGAGCGCGCAATTCGGATATCGGCGGATCCGAAGCGCTGGCCGTACTGGTCGGCTGGGTCGAAGGCTATCTGATGAATGCTAACGTCGCGCTGGGGCGCACTGGCGCGGTATGTCCGTTCACCCGCCAGGCGGCACGCATCAACACGGCAAGGCTCGCAATCTGCGAGGTCGGAGCCGGCGACGAGGTCGCTGCCTTCCATCTGATCAGGGCTTGCTTCCGGGCGCTGGAGAAAATCCCTGCCAAGACCGGCATGGCGCATTTCCGCACGGTGATCGTCGGCTTCCCGAACTGTGCCGACGCGGACGGCGTCGCAATGCTGCAGCGCGTGCAGGGTCGCCACAAGTTCTATTCGCTTGCGCGCAACCGCATGATTGGATTGATGCATCCGGAATCGGACGCGCCGGGTCTCTGGAACGCGGAGTTTCGGCCGCTGCGCGCACCGCTGCCGGTGCTGGCCATCCGCCACATGGTCGAGCAGGACGCCCCCTTCGCCGTGCGCCATCCCTTGCTGTTGGCGCCCTATCTCATGCGCTTTCCGCTGGCCGGGGCAAAACGACTGATCGCTCACGCACGCGTCGGGCTTGAGCGATGACGCATGCTGCGCGCAACTACCTCGCGACAACAGGCGCCACTTCGACCCGCCACGCGCATACGGATGCCGGGATCGCTGCGGCCGTCTTCGAGATCGTCCAAGATCGCGAGGCCTTCCTGGCCCTCCGCCCGGAATGGGACGCGCTGTTCAACCGCGCGGGCGAGCCGCACCAGGTGTTCCAGAGCCACGTCGTGCTGCGACACTGGATGGACCATTACCTCGACAATCGGAGTCGAGCGTTCATCGTGACCGCGCGCCGCCAAGGGCGGTTGGTCATGGTCTGGCCGCTGCTGGCGCGGCGCCGTTTCGGCGTCGAGACGGTCGGCTTCATGGGCAGCCCGGTGGCGCAGTTCGGCGATATCCTCGTCGAACAGGGCCCGGATCGAGGAGCTTTGATCGCAGCCGGCTGGGCGGCATTGCGCGCGCGCAGCGTCGACCTCTTCGAGGCGCGCAAGGCCAGGGCGGATTCGCTGCTAACGCGATCCAGGTTGTTCGCCGGCGCACGCGAGACAGACCGTCAGGAAGCGCCTTACGCCGAACTTGCGAGGCGCGTCGGGCCGGACGGCGGACCAAGCGAGGCCTATTCCGCCCGCGAGCGTTCCAACTATCGCCGCCGGCTGCGACGGCTGGCCGAGCGCGGTGAGTTAACCCTCGGGATGGTCGCGCCAAGCCAAGACGCGGCTGAGTTCGCGCTCACCGCAATAGCTATGAAACAGGCGGCGTTGCGCCGCCACAGCGTAATGGCGCCGACCGTCTCGGACCCGCGCTTCGCGGCGTTCTTCGGCGCGCTCGCGGCTGATGACACCAACGGCTCGCCATTACGGGTGGCGATCATACGCTGCGCCGGCGAGGAAATAGGCATCGACCTCGCTTTCGACTGCAAGGGCGCGACGTTTGGCCATGTCATCGCGACGCATCCCGACCATGAGCGCGGCGGAATAGGCGGCCTGCTGGTCCACCACAGCTTCGCATGCGCTGCCGCGCGCGGCAGCGCCGTCTTCGACATGCTCGCGCCAGCAGACCTATACAAGCGCGATCATGCCGACGGAGTCACGACGGTTAGCGACTATCTGCTTCCGCTGACGGTCAAAGGACGTGTGGCAGCACTGTTCAGTCCCGGCCGCTGGCGGCCTTTCCTGAAATCAGCGATGCGGACGCTGCCGCCGACGGTCACGCGTCGGCTTGCCAGTTGGGCTTACAGCGGCAAGAACTGACGCTGCGTTCGCAAGTGCGCTCTTGAAAACCAGCATCTTTGCATGACTGCTGTTGACCCGTCGAAAGCGCTCACTTTCTTCAAACGCGGAGCTGGCGCCGACTAGCTACAGGCGCGGTAGCGATGCTGGTGGCAACCGGGACCGCAATGCGGCGGATCGCGCTCAACCCATAGTGAGGTCGAAGAGCAGCTTCATGTTCAAGGCGATGATGATCGCGGCGATCAGGGCTGCGGTGACGGTCAGCCATTTCGGTGCCACCATCTCGCCCATTTTGTTCTTTGACGCGGTGAACATGACGAGAGGCACGATCGCAAAGGGCAGTTGCAGGCCGAGGATGACCTGGCTGAGGATCAGGAGCTTGCCGGTCTCGCTGGCGCCGTAGATCCAGGTCACGATGATTGCCGGGATGATGGCGACCAGCCGCGTGACGAGCCGCCTGACCCAGGCCGGCAGCTTGATGTCGAGGAAGCCCTCCATCACGATCTGGCCGGCCATGGTCGCAGTCACTGTGGAGTTTAGGCCGCAGCACAGCAGCGCGATGGCGAAAAGCGTCGGCGCAATCGACAGGCCGAGCAGCGGCGCCAGCAGCTCATGCGCCTTCTCCAGTTCGGACACCGTCGTCTGGCCGGTCTTGTGGAAGGTCGCCGCCGCCAGGATCAGGATCGAGGCGTTGACCAGCAGCGCGAACATCAATGCGACTGTCGAATCGACGGTCGCCCATTTCAGCGCGTCGCGCTTCTCGGGCAGGCTCGAGCCGAAGGCCCGCGTCTGCACGATGCCCGAATGGAGATAGAGGTTATGGGGCATCACGGTCGCGCCGATGATGCCGAGAGCGAGATAAAGCATCTGCGGATTGGTGACGATCTGGGTCGTCGGCGCGAAGCCCCGGATCACCTGGCCCCAGTCGGGATCGGCCAAGGCGATCTGGACGCCGAAGCAGACAGCGATCACGCCGAGAAGCGTGATGATGAACGCTTCGATCCATCGGAAGCCCTTGTTCTGCAGCCACAGGATGACGAACACGTCGAGCGCCGTGACGACGACGCCGATTTCCAACGGTAGCCCGAAGAGCAGGTTGAGCGCGATCGCGGTGCCGATCACCTCGGCGAGGTCGGTGGCGCAGATCGCGAGCTCCGCCAGCAGCCAGAGCGGCCATGACACGGCGCGCGGATAGGCGTCGCGGCAGGCCTGGGCGAGGTCGCGGCCCGAGCCGATAGCGAGCCGCGCGCAGAGCGCCTGCAGGATGATCGCCATGATGTTGGAGAGAAGCGCGACGAAGAGCAGCGTGTAGCCGAACTGCGCCCCGCCGGCGAGCGAGGTCGCCCAGTTGCCGGGGTCCATATAGCCCACGGCGACAAGATAGCCCGGGCCGAAGAAGGCGAGGAACTTGCGCCACGGCGTGGCGCCGGGCGCGACGGAGATCGTTCTGAAAACGTCGAGCAGGGACGGCTCGCCACGCGCCTTGCGCCAAGCGGTTTCACCGGTCTCGACCTTGTTGAGCATGCGCCCCGCCCCTGAAACTGCAACTCGTTTGCAAAAGCAGATTACGGCTGCCCGCCATATTGTCAATGCATTTGCGAACCATTCTCATTAATAAGGCTGGAGGGAGGAAGCGATGTCCGACGCAGCCGAGGTTCTGATCAGCCAGTGCCGTCAGGCGGGGCAGCGCATTACGGCGCCGCGCCGCATCATCGCAGACGTCGTCGCCAAGGCCGACGATCATCCGGACGTGCCGGAGATCTACCGCCGGGTTGCCGAGATCGACCCCACCATATCGCTATCGACCGTCTATCGGACGGTGAAGATCTTCGCCTCGACAGGCCTCGTCGAACGACACAGCTTCGCCGGCGGACGCGCCAGGATCGAGCCGGCATCCGAGGTCCATCACGACCATCTGTTCGATATCGAGAGCGGCGCGGTAATCGAATTCAGGTCCGACGAGATCGAGCGGCTGCAGGCGCTAGTGGCGAAGGAGCTGGGCTTCGAGCTGACCGGTCACCGCCTGGTCCTCTATGGCCGCCCCCTTGCAAGGAAGGCGCGCCGGGCCAGGAAGCCTTAAGGTAAATCCAGATCGCAGGCGGCTTTCAGCCGATGGATCGCGCTGTCTATCAGCTCCGATCCTGCTCCGCCGCGCGCAGGCTGCGGTTGGCCTGGCGTAAAACGACCGGGGCCGTACTCACCTTGGGGCGAGAGAGCCGGTCGTGTCGGTTCGGCCGGGTGCGTCGTCGCCGCCGAACGGGTCGGCCAGCGCCGCGTCCGGGCGGCTGATCTCGACCTTGCCGGCGACCATGGGCTGCATCCGCTCGGGCCCAAGGCTCTTGAGCATCGTGCGGAAGCTCTGGTGCATGCCGCCGTCCAGATGCGCGTAGCTCATCGCCGGCGTTCCGCTGCCGATCAGCTCGGCGAAGCGGGCCTCGTCGCGTGCTTGGCGCTGCGAGACCAGCGGCTGGACGTCGGCTTCGATCTCGTAGGGCGGGCAGGCCTCGGCCGGCGCGAACGGTCCCGATCCCTCCCTGGCGTTGAAGACGTAGCGGCGACCGCACGCGGCGAGCTTCGGCGGCTGCTTCGTCGCCTCGAAATGATCCGAGCCCTCCTTCAGGTTCCGCCAGAAGGCGATGTGAGAGCTGTTGCGATGCCGCGCCATGTTCTCCGGCGTCATGCGAAAGGGCAGCGCCTGAACCTGGAAGCTGCGCTGGCCCCCAGCGAAGGCCTCGCGCGCCAGACCGTAGATCTCGGTGACGCCCTCGTCGGTCATGGCGAAGCAGCCCGCCGAGGTGCAGGCGCCGTGGACCATGAGCGCCGAGCCGGTAGCGCCTTGCGACTTCTCCAAAGGGTTGGGGTAGCCGAGGTTGAAGGACAGGTAGAACTGCGAGCGCGGGTTCATCAGGTCGGCGGTGACGGTGTAGAATCCCTCCGGCGCCTGCCGGTCGCCCTCGCGCTTCTTGGGGCCGAGCTGACCCGACCAGCGGCACATCGGATATGTCTTGAGCAGGGCGTACTGGCCGCTGCGGTCGCGCTTCCAGACCTCGAGCTCGCTCTCCTTCTTGAAGATGCGCACGAGGATGGGATCGCTCTGGCTCATGCCCTTGGCCGACATGTCCGAGACCAGCCGCGCCGGCAGCGGCTGGAGATGGCGTGTGTCGCCGTCGCCGGTGACGCAGCCCGAGAGGGCGAATGCGCCGAGCATGAGCCCGAGAGCAAGACGCAGGGTCGAGAAGCGAATCTGTGAGAGCATGCGATAATTTTTGCGCGAACGAAGCTGACGAAGCGTGAAAAAGGACGGTTAACGACTCTCTACAACCTGATGCCACTTGAGGTTCAAGGGGAAATCGCCGGCATCCGCCTTTAGCTCGCGCGCTTGAGCCACCAGCGCCGCAGCGCCACGACCGACCAGATCGCCTCGACGACGCCGAAGGGCCAGGCGCCCTGCAGGAAGCCATAGACCGAGCCGAGCGCGCAGGCGACGGCGAAGCCCAGGACGAACCAAGGACTGCGCTCCTCGCAGGCGTAGGTGACGAGCATGAGCGTCACGGCGACGAGGCCGAAAAGGGTGAGAGCGTCCATCAGGCCATTATGTGCGTTGCGGCGATCGGACGCCGTCATAGCCAATTCCGTCCATCGGCGCAGATCCGGCACTGCGACCGCCTGTCGCATAACATGGAAGCCGGAATACCGTCGGAGGCGCTGGAACCTGAAGTGGCTTCAGGTGCGATCAGTGTTCCGAAGGGAGGATTCCATGTTCGCGCGTCGCTCGCTGCTTCGGCTCACGGCCGGTCTCGTCGCCATTGGTTTTTTCGGAAAGCCGGCGGCGGCGCAGACCACGCTCGCCTCCAGGCTGCTGGAGCTCGGCCCGCTTCCCGAGAAGGTCTTCGGCGCAGCCGACGCGCCGGTCACGGTGATCGAGTACGCCTCGCTCACCTGCCATCACTGCATGAATTTCCACATCAAGACCTGGCCGGCGTTCAAGACCAAATACGTCGATACCGGCAAGGTCCGCTTCATCGCGCGCGAGTTCCCGCTCGATCCGCTCTCGACAGCGGGGTTCATGCTGGCGCGCTGCTCCGACGATGCGAAATGGTATCCGATCGTCGACATGCTCTACAAGACGCAGGAAGGTTGGGCATTCGCAAAAGCCGCTCGACGCGCTGACCCAGACGATGAAGCAGGCCGGCTTCACGCAGGAGACGGTCGAGGCCTGCCTTCGGCGAGAGGATCTCTCCACGGGCGTGAAGCAGGTTCAGGAGCGCGGCTCCAAGGAGCTCGGCGTCAACTCGACTCCGACCTTCTTCGTCAACGGCGAGAAGAAGGTCGGCGCGCTGACGATCGAGGAGTTCTACAAGATCCTGACGCCGCTGCTGGCGGGACGCTGACCTCTCCCCACCGCCCAGCGATGCTAGCGCGCGGCCTTGATCGCGGCGGTGACGACGTCGGGCCGGCCGAGGAAGCGGCCGAGATCCTGCCAGACGTTCTGGTTCTCCGGGGACTGCCGCCGGATGAAGGTCAGGCCGGATTTCGACCAGGGCAGGACCTTGTCGGTCTGGTTGTCGAGGACGAATTCGCCGCGGTCGGTGACGACGGTGAGCACGGCGTGGCCGCCGCCCTCCTTGTCGATCACGACGGTGATCAGCAGCGCCGAGAGCGGCCAGCCCCGCTTGACCAACTCGCGCCGCTTCTCGAGGACGTAGTCCTCGCAGTCGCCCTTGCCGGTCGTCGCGTAGCTCCAGTTCTCGATGACGCCGAACTGATCCTGGTCGGTGACGGGTTCGATCGCCTTGTTGAACGCCAGATTGACCGCCAGAAGCTCGCTCCAGGATTTGTCGTCGAGGCGCATGACCGTCGCGGCCGAACGCGGCGTCCGGCAGTTATTGGGATTGTCAATGCAGAACTGCTGCCAGCCGATCGGCGTGCGCGACGGCTGGCCAGCATGAAGATGAGCGAGGTCGGTGGCGCCGGCCGCAAACGCCTGCGTGACCATGGCGGACGTTGCGAGGCCGAGGGCCACCGCGGCGATGACGCTATGCCTTTTTTTCATGACGCTCTCCCGTGTCGTTGAGAGCGTTTCTAGCGATGACGCGTTGAATTCGCGCGAAATCGGACCCCTAAATTATCGGCCTAAGATTCAGATTTCATTGGTATTTCTTGCCGCTCCGTCAACCTTAAGGAAGGCTTTCGTCATGACCCGCTTTGCTGCCGTCGAAGGGGAGGATCGTGGGCATGTCGCGGGGACTTCCGGGCCGAGTCGCAGAGGCAGAGCATCATGAAGTCGCGCAACGGCGCGCTGGCCGCGGCCCTGATCGCGCTGGCGGTCCTGTTCTATGCCGTCAGCGTGGTGCGCATGCGTGAGGCGGAAGATCGTCGCCACCAAGCGGACCCCAAGGCCCACTCCTCAAGCGCCCCGCCGTCATCCCAGCAGCGCTGATGCTCGTGCGAGATTTCGTCTTCCAAGCCAATCTGTCCTCGCGCCCTTCGCCCATTTTCGCGAAGACCATCCTCACCCCTATAGGCGCGTGGCGTGGCCCTCGGCGTTTCTGATCGAACCGTCCTCGATCTGGATCGTCGTGTGGGTTAGGCCGAATTCGGACCGCATCGCGGCGCTCGCCGCCGTGAGGATGGCGGCTGAGTTCGGCATGTCGTCGACAACCAGGTGACAGCTCATCGCGTCCAGACCAGACGTGATCGTCCAGACATGCAGATCGTCGACGGCGACGACGCCGGGAACCGCCGACAGCTTCGCTTCAAGCAGCTTCAGATCGATCTCGGGCGGAGTTCCCTCCAGCAGGATATGGACTGCCTGCTTGAGCAGGCTCCAGGTGCGCGGCACGATGAATAGCCCGATGCCGGCGCCGACGATCGGATCGACGATCGTCCAGCCGGTGGCCATGACGACGATGGCCGCCACGATGACGCCGAGCGAGCCGAGCATATCGCTCAGGACCTCGAAATAGGCGCCCTTGACGTTGAGGCTTTCCGACGAACCGCCCGAAAGTAGCTTCATGCTGACGAGGTTGACGCAGAGGCCGACGACCGCGACCGCCAGCATCGGGCCGCCGACGATCTCGGGCGGGTTCTGGAAGCGCCGATAGGCCTCGTAGAGGATGTAGGCCGTCAGCACGAGGAGAACGACGGCGTTGGTCAACGCCGAGAGGACTTCCGCACGGACGTAGCCGTAGGTCTTCTCCGGCGTTGCGGGCCGTTCGGCGAAGCGGATCGCGATCAGCGCCAAGACGAGGCCGGCTGCGTCCGTGAGCATGTGGGCCGCATCCGCCAGCAGCGCCAGGCTGCCGGTCCAGAGCCCGCCGACGACCTCCGCGAGCATGAATGCGGTCGTCAGGCCGAACGCCATCGCGAGCCCGCTCTTGTGCTTGCCGGCTGCGGTGCCCGCCGGCGCCGCCCCGCCATGGGAGTGGCCTGTGCCCATTTCCTGTTCCCCTCAGTCGCCCGTCCGGTCGCCGGCTCGCGCTTTCCAGATCGCCCCGTCGACACGCCGAGTGCTCAGCTGTGATCCTTGTGCTCCGGTTCGCCGAGGTTCTCGACGCGGATATCGGCCGAGAGGCGGCCGGCGCGCTCGAAGACGAACGTCACCGGGATGAAGCTGCCGGGCTCGACCTTGGCGTAAAGGCCGATCAGCGTGATCTGATGCGTTCCCGGCCTCAGCGACACCCTGCCGTTCGCCGGAACGGCCAGCTCGTCCAGTTCGACGGGGCGGACAATGCCGGTCTTGGAGTCGAGCGCCTTCAGGATCGCGTGATGGGCGGCGCCCGTCTCGATCTTGAGCAGCCGATCGGGGCGACCGCCGCTGTTGGTGAAAGTCGCGTAGAATGGGAATTGGTCGCCCTTGAGGGCCGACCCCTTTGCCCATGGATGGATCACGGCGACGCCGCCGCGCTGCGCCACCGGCTCGGGATGGATCTGGCCCATCGCGAGCAGGCCTGCGCCGACAAGAGCGACGAGCCCGCCGAGGCGCCAGACGGCGGCCCGCGAAAGCAGTGCGAATGGCCTGACGTCGGCGTAAGCCGCGATTGCAAGCCATCGCCTGATCCGCTTCACGTCCGCTCTCCCGACTTAGCCGGAGCTGTCTTCGTCTCCGCCAGACCCCCGCCGCTTCGGCCACGCCGATAATCGGCCAGAGCGGCCAGCAGCATCAGCCCGACGCCGGCCGAGATGGCGATGTCGGCGCCGTTGAAGGTCGGCCAGTGCCAGCCACCCCAATGGAGGTCGATGAAGTCGGTCACGGCGCCCTGGCGCCAGCGGTCCTGCGCGTTGCCGAGCGCGCCGCCTGCGACCAGCGCTAGACCGATGCGCTCCGCCCGGATCGTGCTCCTGACGGCCCAGACCATCAGGCCGAGCGCGACGACGAGCTTGAATGCGGCCAGCAGACCCGGCCATGCCTCCAGCGTGTCGCGGCCGATCCCGAAGCTGATGCCGTAGTTGAAGCCGAGACGCAGGTTGAGGAATGGCGCGATCTCGATCACGCGCGGCGGCGCCATGACATAGGTCAGGATCAGCCATTTCGAGAGCTGATCCAGCACCGCGGCCGCGACCGCCCAGCCCAGCACGTCTCCCAGCCGCTTTTGCATCGTCATGGTGTCGGGTTCTCCGCGCTGCGGCGCGTTCCGAGCCATCGCCGGACGCGCCGCCGGTAGTCGCGATAGGGCTGGCCCAGAGTCGCCATCAGGACGCGCTCCTCAATGCGGACCTGCAAGACGATGGCGACTAGGAGCGCGAGCGTCAGGGCCGCCTGAATCAGGCTGGGCAGGACGATGAAGAGACCGACGAACAGCAGGGCCTGACCGACGAAGACCGGGTTGCGCGAGATCGCGAAGGGGCCGTTGTCGACGATCGGCCCCAGTTCGCCCTCGGCCGCGCCGATCCGCCAGGACACGCCCATGTGGCGCTGGGAAATCAGCGCCACGCAGGCTCCGACCACGACGAGGAGATGGCCAAGGACATCGAGCCAGGGTCCGTCGAGGGCGAGCGAGAGCGGGTCGGGCTTGATCGGATCGCCGATCAGCGCCAGCACGAGCGGCCAGATCACCGCGCCGACGAAGGCGAGGCGAAACAGCGTGGCGGGCAGCGCCTGTTTTTCGCGCCCCTTGTCGAAAAGCCAGATCTGCCGTCCTGCTTCTTTCGCGAGGATGGCCGACATGGCCAGGAAGCTGATGACGTAGACGACCGTCATCAGGTAGCTCGCGATTTCCATGCCCGACATGGCGCGCGCCGCTCAAGCCGCGCGGCCGGCATTGAAGCGCAGCAGCCGCAGGGCGTTGGCCGTCACGATGACGGTCGCGCCGGTGTCGGCCAGGATCGCGATCCAGAGGCCGGTGTAACCGAACACCGTGGTGACGAGGAATACGGCCTTCAGCCCGAGCGCGATGGCGATGTTGACCCGGATGTTACTCATCGTCGCCCGCGCCAGCCGGATCATGGCGGGCACGTCCCGGACCCGGCTCTTCAGGATCGCGGCGTCGGCGGTCTCCAGCGCCACATCGGTGCCCGAGCCCATGGCCACGCCGATGCCGGCGGCGGCAAGAGCCGGGGCGTCGTTGATGCCGTCTCCGATCATCATGACCGAGGCGTCGACTGAGAGGGCCTTGATCGCCGCGACCTTGTCCTCCGGCATCAGTTCGGCCTTGTGCTCCATCCCGAGCGAGCCTGCGATGGCGGCCCCCGTGCGGGCGTTGTCGCCGGTCAGCATCAGGCAGCGGAGGCCCATCGCCTTCAACTCAGCGATGCCGGCGGCGGCGTCCTCGCGCGGCTCGTCGCGCATGGCGATCAACCCGGCGAGTACGCCATCGGCGATCACGGCGGCGACGGTCTTGCCGGCCGTCTCCAGCTGTTCCACGGCAGCTTTCGCCTGATCGTCGAAGTTGGATCGCGAGAGCGCATGGCGCGGCGCTCCCACGAAAATCGCGACACCATCAAGCGTGCCCACTACGCCCTGACCAGCAATCGCCTTTGCTTCAGTGGCGTTGCGCACCGGTATGGCATGCGCCTTGGCGCGCTCGACGATCGCCAGCGCCAGCGGATGGCTCGATCCGGTCTCGGCGGCGGCCGCGAGCTCGACGACCTCTCGCTCGGTCCGACCCAACGCGACGACCTCGGTCACGCGCGGGCGTCCCTGCGTCAGCGTTCCCGTCTTGTCGAAGGCGACGACGCCGGTCTTGGCTGCGGCTTCGATCACGACGCCGCCCTTCATCAGCAAACCCTGGCGCGCGCCCGTGGAAAGCGAGGCCGCGATGGATGCCGGAACCGAGATGACGAGCGCGCAGGGGCAGCCGATCAAGAGCAGCGCCAGCGCCCGGTAGACCCAGACCGACCATTCACCGCCCAGCAGCAGCGGCGGCACGATCGCGACCAGCACGGCCAGTCCCACGATCGCCGGCATGTAGACCCGCGAGAACCGGTCGATGAAGCGCTCGGTCGGCGCGCGCGCCTCCTGCGCCTCCTCGACCAAGCGGATGATCCGGGCGATCGTGTTGTCTTCCGCAGCCTTGGTGACGCGCACCCGCAGCGCCGCCTCGCTGTTGACCGAACCGGCGAACACCGGATCGCCGACGCCCTTGGTCTTCGGCACGGATTCGCCCGTCACCGGGCTCTCGTCGATGCCGGAGACGCCGTCGGTGATCTCGCCATCGGCGGGAATTCGGTCGCCGGGGCGCACCAGCACCGTCTGGCCGATCTTCAGTGCCGCCGCGTCGATCGTACGGGTCTCGCCGTCCTTCTCGACGATCGCGGTCTTGGGCACGAGGTCACTGAGGGCCCGAATCGAGGCGCGCGCCCGGTCGGCCGCGACGCCCTCCAGCACCTCGCCGACCGCGAAGAGGAAGACGACCAGCGCAGCTTCCTCCGCCGCGCCGATGAAGAGCGCGCCGGTCGCGGCGATCGTCATCAGCATCTCGATGGTAAAGGGCATCCCGGCGCTGGCGGCCGCATAGGCCTTGCGCGCCACGGGGATGATCCCGATCACGCAGGCCGCGATGAAGGCCCAGTGCGCGATCGCTGGCCAGACGAGGCTGGACGTCCAGGCCCCGCCGAGCAGCGCGCCCGTCGTCAGGACGAGCCGCCCCTTGTTAGTCTGGTACCAGGATACGCCGTCGGGCGTCGCTTCATGGACATGGCCCGGCAGGCCGTGGCCGGCGTCTCCGGCGTGGTCACGAGGTTTTTCGATCGTTGCCGGATTGCGCGCGTGCTTGTGATCGTCGTGGGAGTACCCATGATCGTCAAGGGAATGGTCGTGGCCGGCATGATCCGCGTTGTCGCAGCCATCGCCATGACCGGATCCGGACGCCTGCGTCTTCGACGCCAGCGATGTAGCGGTGAACCCGAGGCTAGCGACCCGCTTCTCGATGGCGTCGCGCTTCGTCTGCGTCTCGTCGAGCGCCAGCGTCAGAGTTTCCGACATCACCGAGAGCTTGACGTCGCTGACGCCCGGCATGCGCTCGACCGCACCGCGAATGGTGGCGGCGCAGCTTGGGCAGTCCATGCCGCCGATCTTCCAGCTCAGGGGCGCGGGCGTGGGTGCGCTCGTCGTCGCGGCCGCCGCCTCGGCCTGCCCCTGAGCATTGCAGCAGCCGCACGCCGCCGGCTCCGGGGCTGGCGTCGTTTTCGCGGCCATGATCGCCGTCGTGTATCCGAGGCTGGAGACGCGCTTCTCGATCGCCTCGCGTCGGGTCTGGTTCTCGTCCAGCGCCAGCGTCAGGGTTTCTGCGACGACCGACAGCTTCACGTCGCTCACCCCAGGCAGACGCTCGACGGCGCCGCGGATCGTCGCCGCGCAGCCCGCGCAGTCCATGCCGCCGACCTTCCAGCTCAAGGTCTGGAGCCTGGTGTCCGAGGTCGCTGTCATGGTCGTCTCCGCTTGCAGGCGCTATGAGACGTCCTAGATACGATCTCTAGCCACTTCAGGTTCAAGGGGGAAAATGAAGTTGGACGCGAAAAACATTGCGCGCGCGATGCCGATCGGTTCGCTCTCGGATCGGACAGGCGTGAAGGTCGAGACGATCCGCTATTACGAGCAGGTCGGGCTGCTGCCGCAACCGGACCGCTCGGAGGGCAACCAGCGTCGCTATGGCCGGGCCCATGTCGAGCGCCTGGCCTTCATCAAGCATGCCCGCGACCTCGGCTTCCCCGTCGACGGCATTCGCGCCCTGCTCAGGCTGTCGGACAATCCCAGCATGGCTTGCGACGAGGCGCATGCGATTTCCGTAGCCCATCTCGACGACGTCCGTCACAAGATCGCGCGGCTGCGCTCGCTGGAGAAGGAATTGGAGCGCATTGCCGCAACTTGCTCGGGTGGTGTGACCGCCTGCGACTGCGCCATCATCGAGGCGCTGGCAGACCATAGCCGGTGCGGTGAAGATCACTAAAGCAGCACGCTACCTGGCAGACGCTATAGAATCGATTTTCATTTTGGATTCTGGAGCTAAATAACTCAAATCAAATCATCGAATTTTTTTACCAGAGTTTTGAGCTTGCCGATCAATGTTCGGTTTGCGATCAATTCGAGTTCGCTGCGCGGCTGACGCTAACTCCCGCATCAACTGCTCTCGCCGCGTTTCCGGGTCAGGCATTTTCGCCACGAACTCCCGCACCTTTTTCGCCAGAGCCCGGTCACTCCCTTTTCCGGTTCTCTCGAGATCCTTGGCATGATCGAGGTACTGATCTCGGATCTTTGCCTGCCGCTCGCGAGCCTTCGCTTCCCATAGCCGCGGACCTGATACTCCGGCTGTCGCAGACCGCACGACGTCTGCCCGCGCACCCTTGTCCGTCTCTGGAACGACGCCGCGACGCCGCAGCGCCACCACTGTCCCCTTGTCGTACTTGCGCACCTTCCCACGCGTCCGACGCGGCGTCGCCTCGGCCGCGACGCCGCGTAACCGAAGCTCGCCGGCGAACCGCTCGCGCCAGGTCGCTAGATCGGCCTTTCGCGGATTTAGGCGCTTTCCGTCATAGCCCTGCGAGCGAACCGTCAGATGCACATGCGGGTGCTTGTCATCGAGGTGCTGGACAAAGACGTAGTCGTGGTTTGTTCCGAACGTCTCAATCGCGAACGCTCGCACAGCATCCTTCACCGCAATCGGATCGGTCCCCGGCGGCATCGATAAAATGATGTTGACCGACACTGTGCCGTCGCGGCGCCGCTTGTCGTCGAGCATCGTGTCTTCGGTCCAACGAGCCTGCAGATCCTTCAGACCCTCCCGGCCCTGCATGAGTGAGCCTTGCTCGGTCTCCGCCGTCAATTCGCCGTTGCGCATGATGTATTCGAGATGGGATTTGAGGTGCCCTGCGTCCTTGGTGCGCCCCGTGATCTTGACCATCACCTCCGGCGCACGCCCGACGATCCGTTCGAGCCGCGCTCGCATCGCCGGCGTGACACGCTGCGGCGCAATCGGGTCAGGAATATCCGCCTCGGATACGCGCGGCCGACGAACCGGCGTCCGCCAGACATAGGAGATCGGCGGCAGGTCATCGAGCAACTCTTGAGCACGCTTCCCGCTCATCACCGGCCCTCCCAATAGGTGCTGGTCCGATCCAGCACGCCTTTCAACTCGCCTTGGAGAGCTTCGAGCGCGAAACGTGTCTCAGCCAACATCTTCCAGCTTTCAGCACCGGGATCGAGCTCGCCACGATTGGCAGACCGCGCGATCTGGTTGATGTTGCCGCCGATCCGGTTCAGCTCGCGCGCGATGGTCCGCAGTTCCTCGCGCTCGCCGTCCGACTGTTGCGCCGGCGCGCCCAGCCGTGACCGCACCAGCGACGTGATCCATTGCGTCCGCGTCATCCCGCGCACCGACGCCAGCTCTCTGAGCTGATTCATTTCGCTGTCCCGAAAGCGGACCGTCACCTTCTGCGGCGCGCCGACGGCAACCGGAGCGCGCTTTGATTCCGGCGCGCCGACTGCGGCTTCCATCAATCGGCGGATCAGCGCCGACTTGCCGCCTTCAGTCGCCGCCAGAGCCGCGAACTGCAACGCCAGCTCATCCGAAACCCGCAACGTCAGCGTCGGCATCAGCGCATCCTTTCACCGCCGCGAAATCAGCAACGCGCTCGGCTACGTCGCAACGCCAATCTGGCGTAATAATTCGCTGGCGGCAAGCCTATCCTGCACTAGAAACAATGCCAAAGACTCTTAACCATCCACTTCGGTTAACGATTCGAATAGGTGTAACCACTGCCGTATGGGAATTGCCCATAAGGAAGCGCCCCGCAGCGGGTCCGGGCGATCAAACAGGAATGGAGGGAAGTGTGGTTCAAACCACGCCGGAGACTGAAAGTAGGAAGGCCGGCGCTGCTCAGCCAACCAGCACGGCGTCGATCCGAAGCTCGCGAACAGACACGTCTTCTATGCTGCCATCATCGAAGGCGACACGAGCGCTCCCTTGTTCGGCATCCGGCCTTGCGTCGAGAACCAACTGGCCGACCCGCTTGCCGGCGCGCACCCGCACGATGGCAGCGCCCTTTGTGCCCAGAACGGACGGCGCTGTGGCTGAGCCTGCCAATGGTTTCTCGCGAGCCGATGCGCGATCTTTCTCCGACGCTCGGGCATCCTTGGCCCCATCCCCTGCTGCTGTGCCATGCGGTGCGGCGGGCTCAACGGTCGAGCGAACAGCGGACGCAAATTCTCTAGCCTGCGCGTCGGTGAAAGCGCCGTGCTCCTCGACGGCTCGTTCCACGTCGGAAGGTTCCTGCCGCCATGCCTGGTAGAGCTCGTAGACGGCGCGGATCGAACTTGTGGCGAGCTTCTCCTGCAGAAACGTCGGCATCTTCGGCACCGCCGCATAGCGCGACACCCAGTCACGCGGCTTGCCCAGCCGCCGAGCGACCTCTGTCTGCTTCTCACCGGCCTCAAGCCGCGCCGTTACGAAGCGAGCGATCTCGCTGGGCTTCAGATCGTCGCGCTGAATGTTCTCCACCATCTGAGCGTAGGGGCTCGCTTCAGCGTCGTCCTGAACGAAGACGGGCGCCTCGACCAGTCCGGCTATCTTCGCCGCGCGATAGCGCCGCGCACCCATCACGATGATGAACCGGTCGGCCTGCTCCGAGTGCCTGACCACAATCGGCTGAAGGATGCCGTCGATCCGGATCGACGCAGCAAGCTGCTGCAGTTCGTCTTCCGGAAACTCCCGGCGCGGCTGATCGGGATCCTCATCAATCAGATTCAGCGCGACTTTGAGAGGGCGGCCGTCCGACGCGTCGCCGGCAGCAACATCTGCGAGGTCCTTGAAGCTCAGATCAAGTGCCATGCGATCACCCCATCTGCTCGACGATGCGCGACAGCACGAGTCGGATTTCGCGGCCGGCCTCCTGGGCCGAGCGCTTCTTCAGCTTCCACACGGGCACGCCCTCGGCGACCGCTTCCGCATAGCCGTCGCGCGCGACGATGTGGCCTGGAAAAACGTACTTGCCGGCCTCGCGCAAAAGCTGGTCGAGATGCGCACGCTGGCGCGGCGACTTCGTGTTGAAGTTCGACGGCAGGAGCCCAAGAAATTTCATGTCGGATCGGCCATAGCGCTTCTGCACACCGATCACGGTCTGGAGCAGGCCCTTCACGCCCTTCACCGAATAATCCTCGAGATAGATCGGCGACAGCACATGGCTCGCGGAGACCAGCGCGGCCACGCTGCGCAAGCCCAGCGATGGCGGCGTGTCGATGACGCAGACGTCGAACACCGCGCTCACCGAGCGCAGATTGTCGCGGAACTGTTGGATGGCGGCGGCATCGCTGCGGTCGACATCGGTGAGGGAGCTGTCAGAAGCCGCGAGCGTGATCCCGTCTACTCCACCAGTGACTGGAGCACTGCCCTGTCGAAACAGCTCGGCCGCGGTCACATCGCCACGATGAAGCTTCATCGTATCGGTGGCGTTGCCCTGAGCATCAGCGTCGATCAGCAGCACGCGGCCGCCGGTTTCGGCCAGGTGCCAGGCCAGATGAACGGCCAGCGTCGTCTTGCCAACGCCGCCCTTCTGGTTGTTGATTACGATGGTCTTCATGCAAACGCGACAGAGCCCTGATGTTTTCAATCGGAGCGTGTTCTGGCGGGAGATCGCGGCGATGACGTGACGGGTGTGGTTTAAACCACACCGTTGGCGATAGACCACGGGCCTCCTGGCCTGCGCGCAGCAGAGCAAGCGCAGGCCAGGGCGACATGCGAAAGCCGGCCCGACGCGCGTGGCGTCAGACCGGCCGTCTCGGATCGTGATGCTCAGAATGGCAGTGCGGCAAGCCCGCCGGCGTGGACTGCAGCCCAGCCCTCGACATCCGCAAAATACCCCGTCTCCGCATCGCTGCGGTCCTGCTCGGTCAGGAATTCAAGCTCGCGCTGCGCTTCGCGCCGCTCGCGCGGTGTCAGGCAGGCGTTGGCCAGCTCGGCCTTGAGTTCGGCAATCTGCTGATCGATCGGCATGGTCATGAGAACCTCCTTCGTCTCGAATGGACGAAGGCGCGCCACGCGTCGGTGGAGACCGGGTCAAGGATCGGCGAAGCCGACCGTCGGAGGCGGCGCGTGGGGGAGCCGAAATGCGCAGCATTTTGGGGGTACCGCGCGTCCTTGAGGCGGGCTCCGCCGGCCGTACCATGGCACGACCAGAGAGCCCCTCCAGTTCACGCGGGAAGCACCAGGGCGGCTGACAGGGGGCAAATGGCGCGAAGGCCAAGGTGTGGTTCAAACCAACAAATGCCGAGATGTGGTTTGAACCACAAATCACTTGATCGCAGTCTATGCGAGGCGGCGGTTGTCTGAACCACAATCCGCGCGTTGACGGCTCCAGGAGCCGGCTGTGGTTTGAACCAACAGGGGGCTGACGAGGTGAAAAGCCGAGGTGGTTTCCGGCGCGGCCGGGCCGGAGGATTGGCCCCGCCTCGCGGCGGGGCCATCGTGGACTGGGGGCTCAGTTGCGGTTCGGGCGCGACCAGATGAGCTGGAGGCCTTCCGTGCCTTCGACTTGGATCAGGTTGGCGTAGATGGGGGCGGGGAAGCTCGGATCGTCGAGCTTGACCGAGAGATAATCGCGCCCTTCATCCGAGGTCTTCTGCCAGGCTGCGCCGAACTCCACGGTGCCCGCCAGGATGCGGAAGGCCGGACCCTTTTCGGATGACCGCTCCGGGCGCACCATCTTGGCTTTGACGTTGAGGTTGAGGGTCTTGATCGTGCCGTTGAAGCCGTCGCCGTTCGAGGTGAAGCTGCCGATGATCGCCATGTCGTAATTCCTTCTGGTTGCTCGAGGCTATCGCCCATCGCGGCCTCGATGGCAGTCGAAAGACCGGAGGCGCTCGACCTGCATCCTGAAGGGACCGCAACGCAGTGAAGGACGGCCGGGAGCGCCTTTCTTGTCCCGCGAGGAATGGGACCGCAGGACCCAGGGGATGAAAGTCGTGGACGGCCGTTGCAGGTGTGAGAGCGAGACGGCGCGCCAGCGACGACGGCCTCCGGTCAGACATGCCCAACGAGGACGCAGTGGACGGAAAGGCCCTTGGAAACAGCCGGGGAACGCATGGTGGTAGCGCCCTGCACTGATCCCTAACTGCATCCGGCATCATCGAGCTCGACTACTCACGCAGCCTCCGCGATCGAGCTGGTCTGCGGCTGAAGCCCGTGGAGATAGGCGACGGCCCGCTGTGCATGCGCCGCGGCCGCAAAGATGAAGCGCTTGTCGCTGGACAGAACCGCGAGCCAGGAAGCGAGATAGCTGGCATGATCTGGACGCGGCTCCAGCTCCGGCGTGATACCGAGATCGGCGCAGAGGAAGCAGCTTCCAAGTTCCGCGATCAGCTCCTCGCGCGCCCGCTCGCTCCGGTCCTTGCCGTAGCGGCTGAGATCGCGGTTCACGCGATGCGGGGCCGCCGTCCAATGCGTCACCTCATGGCTCAGCGTCGCGACATAAGAGCCCCCGTCGCGAAACATCGCGAAGGGCGGCATCTGAATGTGGTCCGTCGCGGGAGAGTAGTAGGCGCGGTCGCCGCCATGTCGGATGACGGCGCCGGTCTGGGCGAAGAAGCGATCAGCATGATCGATCCGCTCGATCGGATCACGCGACCATTCTGATTGCCCGCGATCATCGGCGGGCAGGCCGTCGATCTGCTCGGCGTTGAAGACCGTGTAGGATTTGAGGAACGGAATCTCGCGATCGACGGCGTCGCCCGAGGCATCGGTTTCGGTTTTCTTGAACCGGCTGGCGAAGACGACCGTCGAGCCGGTCTCGCCCTTGCGGACAGCGCCGCCAAGTTCGAGCGCCTGCTTGAACGTCATCCAGATCGGCGAGGCGAAGCCGCGCGCTGCGGCTTCAGACCACAGCAGGAGCACGTTCATCCCGCTATAGGGCAATCCATTATGCCGCAGCGGCCGCGACGCGCCTGCGCTGCCGTTGCCCGAATGCCATGGCTGCATCCAGGGGCGCACGCCCTTCTGCAGATCTGCGACGATCCTGTCGGTGATGCGCGCATAGATGTCCGCGCGCGACTGCTCTTCTGACCTGCTCATGTCCAACCTCCATCGTGGAGGTCGCGCCGATCGCGACCCCGTCACGGAGGTCGAAAAGCCGGGGGTCTGGCGATGGCTGCACCCGAAGGGCTGGAACGAAGTGGAAGACGGCAAAGCCGTTGCAGCCGACGCCATCCCGGCTACGACCGTCGGCCGGGACGGGTCGCGGTCAGTGGGCCAATCCGCTCTGCTCTGCTTCGCCAAGTTCGCCTCGGACTTTGATAGATGACGAGCGGGACTTGGCGCCCCGCTCGCGCCGGCTCAGCCGAACGCCGCCATCTGGGCCGCGGCTGCCTTGCGATCGACGGATGGACTTGTGGTCTCAGCGACTCGCTCGAAGGGCTTCCACCTCTCGCCGATGACCTGCTCGTAGGCCGTGACAGCGCCCTCGGCCGCCATCAGCAGCGCATGGGCCTGGACGCCCATGTCGGCGGCAAATTCTCGCTTGCGCTGGGCGGGGCCGTCGAAGCCGACAGGACCATCGACGTCCTCGTCGCGAGCGTCGCAGGCCGACTTGGCCGTCGCGTCGCGGGCCTCGGTGACCGCGCGGGAGTAGAACTGTCCGGCGCCATGGGCAGAACCGACATAAGCGCCGACGATGCGCTGCATGTGGATCTGCATCGCCCGTTCGCCGAGCCCGTCCTGCAGGCAGGCGGCCGTCTCCACGATCAGCCGCTCGTGCATGTCGCGGATGCCGTCGCCGTCGAGGACCGGGAGCCCGAAACTTTCGGAGATCAGGATTGCCTGTTGCGAGTTAGGACAGGCAAGCCGGGTCATTTCAATGGTCGTGCTTTTGCGGAGCGGCACGACGCGGGCGGTCTGGCGGGGTGAATGTGCGGTCTTGGCCATGGAAAAAGTCCTTTCTTCGGTTGCGCCCTTGGAGCCGGATCGGCGCTTGGCCGTCGTCCCCTCGGGTGCGGTCGACCCGAACCGTCGAAAGCTCTGGCGCATCAGGGCACGGCCTATGCCAGGCGAGCGGACGAGGCTTGCGAACAAGCAGGGCGCAAGCCCTTGCGAAGGACGCCAGCCCCGTCTGCGAGATCGGCGGAGGCCGGCCGCCACGCGGCGCGGCACGCGGCCTTGAAGCGCCTGGCCGACGGTTCAGACCGCAGCAAACCCGAGAGGACACGGGCCAGCCCGGCCTCGCCTCAGTGACGCAACCGAAACAGACACGCGGGGCCTCGCAGCAGCCATGCGCCGCCGATCGCCTCGGATCTGACGGACCTGCCACGCTCACGACCCGCATCGCCCGGTCATGCCGCGCGCGAAAGCGCAATCTGCTGACGCTCGTGATGGGCGGCGATGGCCTGGTCCTGCCGCGCAAGTTTGCGCGACATTGCATCGATCTCCGGCTGACGCTCGGCTGTCAGCGCGGCAAGGGTCGAGCGGTAGCGTTCCAGCACCATGCAAGCGTCGGACGATCTTCCTCGCCGATCGACATGGCGCTTGCGCTGCTGTGGGACTAGCGCAGCCGCTCGACGCGCAATCTGCCGGTCAATCAACTCGAGCTGGCGTTGGACCTGCCGGCGCGCTTCCTCCATGCGAGTAAGCTGCGCGAACGTCTCAGGCGCGATCATCACGACGACGTCCCTCGCTGCCAGCCGATGACGCTGGAAGGCCCGGCATAGACAGCGTGACGGGATGGATCGATGACGAAGCCGAGCCGGCCTACCGTGTACTCGTGGGCCGGAACGAGAAAGCGGCGCTCTTCGGTCCCGGCGCCGCGCCGGCCGCCTGGCGTGGCGACGCATTCAACAAACCCTTTGTGATGTTCGGACGCGACGGCCGAGACCACTATCCAGTCGCCGGCATGCGCTTCGTGGAAAGCCCGCCGGTCCTTCTCATAGGATTCACTCGGTCCCAGCACGACGCCGAAGATCGCCTCCCACGCATCGGGCCAACTATCCTTAACCGACCGCTCGGCGCAGCGCCGCTCGAAGCCTGTGAAGAGGTGGGGGAAGGTGATGGCGACGATCGCCCAGGCGCAGTCCTCCTCGTACCAGCCGACTTCCGCGCGCAACAGCGCATGAACCTTTCGATTGCGCTCGGCCGAGAGCTTGAAGCCGCCATGTCGGCCGGTGGAATGCGATTCGACGCCCTCGGCGTAGACCGTCGCGCCCTGGGAGACGCCCCATGGCGTCTGCGACCTGCTGCGAATCTCCGTTCGACCAAGAGCCCGCTTCTCGCGAAGATGCTCAGCATGCTCCAGAACCTTGGCGCGAAACGCGGCCTCATTCCCCAGGCTGCCGGAATGGCCGAAAAGGTCGGATCGACGCCATTCGGCGAGTGGGCGCGCAATCCGCCAGCCCGTCGCGAGATAATGACCGCCGTCGTGCGCCGGCAGCATGGCGAAGCCGGCGCCGACCACCCGGGCGACCGGAAAGCCTTCTGTCGAATGGCCAAACTCGGTCTCCGGGGTTTCAGGCGTTGCAGCGGTAGCGTCGCAAGCGAGCACATCGGTCATGCCGCCCTCCCCTCGACGACCGCGGCGCCAACCTCGTCTGCCGTGACCTCCTGAAGCGCGGCGCGCGGATAGCCATGACGAGAGAGTCATTCCTTCGCCGCCGCGAGGTTTGACGCGAGATGGACAAGCTCGGCATCCTCGCCGGCCCGGTCGAACACGCGCACCGACCCGATCGCCGGGCGCTCGACCACGCTGAAGTGCAGGCTCGAGTCCAGCGAGAAGGTGCGATGGACCCGAATCGCGACCACGCCCCCAGTGCCGAAATCGGCCTCGTGCAGGGTGAAGCTGGCGGACAGGCTGAGATTGCCCATGCTCCTGCCAGGCTGCTTCCGGATCAAGCGGCCCTTGCCGTTGCTGGTCTGCCAAGTCGCGAGTTTTTTGGTGAAGCGCTCCGGCGGCCGCGGCGTGCCGTCGGACCAGGCGATGGTCGAGCCGATGGGTGCATGATCGTGTATTGCGTGCGCGTACATGTTGTCCATCCGTGATGGCGTTGCGTGGAAACGAAACCGCCGCCGGCACGAGGCCGGCGGCGGGAGGTCGATCGGAAATGAGTGAGGAGGTCGGGGCTATTCCGCCGCGACCCGGTAGGCCTCATCGACGGCGTCGAGATCGATGTTGTCGAGTGCAGCCACATCACCGGACCCGATATCAGCATCGCCCGCCGTGACGTCGGCGTCCTCATCCGCGCCGACCACGCTCTTCGAGCGCCAGCTCGCGACCTCGGCCGCTGTCGGCGCGAACGCCGCCGACGGATGAACGAAGCGCTGCTCTTTGAAATGCTCGACGAGAGCGGCGCGTGTATCCTTGACCCGGGCGCGGGGAAGCACGGGCGTGTCCTTGCAGGAGCGCTCCAGCGCCTGGCGCGACAGGCAGGACAGAAACTCGTCCGTGCCCATGGTTGGCAGGAACCCGTCCGCGCCGATCGCGTCGCCGGCAAGGCGCGCGACGATGCCGCTTTTGGTCCGGTTCTCGCGAGCCGAGAGGACATCGATCAGGGCAGACCGGGCCGCGACGCGCAGCGTGTCCCGGTCGAAGGCGACCTTGCCGTCGCCATCGACCAGTTGCACGGCATGACGCGCCATCCGGGCAAACCCGTAGACGTCGTCGGACGCGCCCGACTGGACCGAAATGTTGCGACCGGCGAGCGCGAGCACGAGCAGCGCCATCAGCGTGTCGTCCTCGATCGGCGCTCGGGCCAACGCCTCGTGCAGGGCGTCCGTGCGAAGGTCGCCGATCATCTCGACGCCCTTGCGTGTCACGTCCGGCCGGGGCTTCGGCATGACGATCGCATCCTCGCCCTCCGCGTCGTCCGCGCCCTTGCTCTTCTTCGGCTCCGGCAGCCGAAAGTTTACGCTCTGCACCTTGCCCTCGCGGTCGAGATACATCGCGGTGCGATCGCTCTTGCCCGGCTTGCCATAGACCCGCTCGGCCTTCGGCGGCAGCACAACCTGGCCATAGTTGTTGACGTCGGTGATGACGCCGCGCTTAGGCAGGTGGATGGTCATCCATTCCTGCTGCGCGCCGAGGAACCGTTCGACATTGGTGGTGTAGCGGCTGTCCTCGTCGGCCGGTGCGAACAGGTCTTCAACCCAGGAGATGCCGTAGGCCTGTGCGAGATCGTCGCCAAAACTCGCGTCGCGCGCATACATGCACTTCTTCGACAGAGCGTTCGCCACGCTCCACCAAGAGACCTGTGGATCGCCCTTCTTCGGTTTCTGCGCCTTCCAGATGTCGCGCTGCTCGTCGAGGTTGGCTGCCGCGATCGCGCGCAGTTGCTGCTCGTTGGGCATATCGCCCTTCGCCATGTGGTCGAGCATCGCAGGCAGCACGTTCGCCAGCAGCCTGAGCTTCTTGATCTGGCGCACCGGCAGTGCGAGCGCGATGCCGATCGCTTCTTCCGTCCAGCCGAGCGCGACGAGACGCTCGATCGCACGCCACTGATCGACCGGGTTCAACGGCTCGCGGGCGATGTTCTCGACCATGCTGCGCATGGCGCCGTTGTCGTTGGCGGCATCGACAACGAGCACGTCGATTTCTTCCAACCCGGCCGCGATCGCCTGCTTCACCCGGCGATGCCCGGAATCGATGATGTAGCCATTGCCGCCATCGGTCTGCGGCGCGATCACCGGCGGCTGGACGAGGCCGACCGCCTTGATCGTCGCCAGCAGCAACGCGTCAGCCTGCGGGGTGGATTTGGTCTGACGCGAGCGATCGGAATTCTCCTTCAGCGCGCGCGGATCGACTTTCATGAGATGCATGGGGAAGCTCCTTCAGAGGGTGCAGGACATGGCCTCGACCTGTCCGGTTCAGTCTTCTTCCCGAAGACCTCTCCCAGCCTGCGGAGCGGACAGGCCGGTGCAACTGCGGCCGAGCATCTCGGCCCGGCCGGACGAGCGGGGCAAAAGCCCTGCGAAGGACGACGGGCCGGAATCGCGACGGCGGCGGTTGAGCGTCAGCGTCACCGGAATGGCCGGTCGGCGAGCAAGGTTCATTTTCCCCCCTCGTCCGCTTTCCGTCCTTCCTCTCAGATCAAGCTGCGGCCGTCTTCATCGCATCGGGTACGTCCATATTGCTGGCCAGCGCTGTTTCGATCTCGACCAACTGTCGGCGCTTCTCCGCCAGCTCCTCGCCGAAGGCGAACGTGCCCCCCTCGCGCGACCGATACGACGTCAGCCTGCGTTGAGCCTCCGCGAGACGCTGCCGATACCTTTCCCGCTCGCCCTCAAAATCCCCGAGTGCGTGTTCGAGCCGCGACACGGCGCCGAGCGGCGTCACCGTGACTGGCAGATCGATCTCGTGCTCAGCGCCAGTGCGAAGCAACATCGTCTCATAGCGATAGCCGTCGCGTCCGCCGCGCTCGCCGCTGAACTCCAGGTCGAACCCGCCGACCGTGGCGATGGTCAAATCGCCCTCCTGCCGCATCTGCACGAGGGTCAAGATCTCCTTGAGCAAGGCGCGACCGGCCTCCTTACGCTCCACATAAGCCTTCCCCGCCACGGTCATCGCGAAGGCGTCGGCGGCCGTCGGCACGAGGCGCTCGATGTCGCGCCCAATCTCGTCAATCCGGCGGGTCGAGACCGCGCTATCCCGTTCGGCATCGCGAAGCTGGCGGCGCACGGCGAACTGATCGTCCTGATGTGCGGCACGCAGACGCTCGAGGCGGGCGATCTCGGCCTCCAGCCCGGCCTTCTGCATCAGCCGCTGATCGCCCGACGCGATCGCCTTTGCCATGGCGAACTGGCTGGCCTGGCCCTCGCCCAGATCCTCCAACCGACGGATCGAAGTGTCGCCAGAGAGCGCCGCAGCGATGAAGCGGGCCTTGCGCTCATTGTTCTGCCACATCGTGGCGTCGAGCGAGCCTTGCGTCGCATAGGCGAAGATGTCGACTTCGTCATGCTGGTTGCCCTGCCGTACGATCCGGCCTTCCCGCTGCTCTATCTGCGACGGCAGCCATGGCACATCGAGATGGTGCAACGCTTTCAGGCGGAGTTGCGCATTGACACCAGTACCCATCGTTTCCGACGAGCCGATCAGAAAGCGCACCTTGCCGGCCCGGACATCGCCGAACAGCCGCTGCTTGGCTTCCGACTTCTTAAAATCCTGCATGAAAGCGATTTCGGAGGGCGGCACGCCGCGTCGGACCAACTCGTCGCGGATCCAGCGATAGGCAGAAAACCCCCGGCTCTTCTCGACGTTGATCGTGCCGAGGTCGGAGAAAATCATCTGCGCGGCGCCGGTGACCTCATACGGCTTGCCGTCAGTCCGGACATAGGTTGCGCCCGTGGTCTCCCGCCAGACGCGCAAAGCGTTCCCAATCAAGAGGTTCAGCTTATTCTCCGGCTCGTTGTCGTTGTCGAGATCGACGAGGCGCAGGTCGATCGCGGCGTGGCGGCCGTCGGTGATGACCGAGAGCAGGATGTCGTCGCCGGGCTCCGGCGGTCGGTCGCGCATCTCGATCGCCTTGATGCGTTCGTCGAGCAGGCTCTGATAGGCCCGGAAAGCCGGCGTCGGCTTTGAGGTCAGGATCTGACGACGGCCAGTCGAGATCGCCGGCACCTTCACATAGCGCCGCAGGTCGTCGGGCAGCACGACGTCCGCGAAGGAGCGGAACATGGCGATGAGTTCGGGCACGTTGACGAAGCTCGCGAAGCGCGAGACCGGCTTGTATTTGCCAGATGGCTGCAGCTCGAGTTCGGTGGTGGTGTCGCCGAAGGTCGAGGCCCAGGCGTCGAACTCGTGCAGCCCGCGCTGCCGCAGCGCGGCATGGTCCATCAGGCGCTGCACCGAGAACATCTCGCCGAGCGTGTTGGTGATCGGCGTCCCCGACGCCAGCACGAGCGCCCTGCCCGGGTTCTTCGTCTCAACGAAGCGGGACTTCACATAGAGGTCCCAAGCGCGCTGCGAGCCGTTGGGATCGACGCCCTTCAGCGTCGACATGTTGGTGGCGAAGGAGAGCTTTCGGAACTCCTGCGCCTCGTCGACGATGATCTGGTCGATGCCAAGCTCCGAGATCGTCAATAGATCGTCCTTGCGGGTCGCCAGCGCCTCAAGCCGCTCCTTCAAGCCCTCTTTCAGGCGTTCGAGCCGCTTGCGCAAGACGCGGTCGTCGGTCTCGACCCTCGTCAAGAGGCTCCCATACAGTTCGAGTTCGTCCTGGATCATCTGCTGCTCGAAGGCGGACGGCACGTCGATGAAGCGGAACGCCGAATGCGTGATGATGATCGCGTCCCAGGTCGCGGTCGCAGCGCGCGCCAGAAAGCGGTGGCGCTTCTCCTTGGTAAAATTGCTCTCGTCGGCGACGAGGATGCGGGCGTTCGGGTAGAGCGCCAAAAACTCCCGCGCGACCTGCGCCAGGCAATGGCCGGGCACGACCAGCATGGCCTTGGCGATCAGCCCGAGCCGACGCTGCTCCATTACGGCGGCAGCAAAGGTCATGGTCTTTCCGGCGCCGACCGCGTGGGCGAGATAGGTCGACCCAGTCGCGACGATCCGCCAGATGCCGCGCTTCTGGTGTGGATAGAGGGTGAAGGCGCCGCTCGCGCCGGGCAGATTCAGATGCGAGCCGTTGAAGGCGCGCGGCGCAATGTTGTTGAAGCGGTCATTGTAGACTCGCGCCAGCCGGTCGATCCGGTCCGGATCGGACCAGACCCATGTTTGGAAGGCGATTTTGATCTTGTGCAGCTTCTCCTTGGCGGCCTCGGTATCGACGACGTTGAGCACGCGTCGCTCGCTGCCGCCCTCCTTCACAATGTCGAAGATCTGCGGGATGCGGCTGTTCAGCGCGTCGGTCAGCAGCTCGCCGGCATGGCGACGGCCCGTGCCCCAATCGGACGTTCCTGCGGCCAGCCAGGCAAGCTGGCGCGCATCTACCGTCCATGACGCCAGTTCCGGCATGTGGCGGATCGTTATCTCCGCGCTCATCGTCTCCTTGACGAAGGCGACGACATCGGACGCTGGGATCCATGGCGCGCCGAGACGCGCGGTGATGTCGGACGGCCCGAGATCGGCCGGCTGGACCGCGGCCAGCGCGCGGACATTGCGCTCAAAAGCGGGGTCGAGCGCTGCTACAGCCTCCGCCACCTTCAGCTTGTCGCGGACCGGCCCCGACAGATAGGCATCCGTCATCTGCCAGGCACCGTCGGCCGGGTTCTGAAAGATCGCGTCGCCCAGCTCGGCGACGACGTCGGCGACATCCCGATGGAGCAGCTCGGCGATGTGCTCGAGATCGACCCGGCCGCGCTCGTTCAGAACGACGGCAAGCGCGTCCGTGGCGCAGGTGATGACGGGCGCGGCAGGCGGCGCGATGACGCGCTCGCTAAACAGCGGACCGGGCTTTGCCGTATCGGTATCGAGGTCGTAATCCTCGATCGAGGCGACGAGCCAGCAATCGGGATCATCGAGAAACGGCTGCAGGTTCGGCCGGCGGTGAGATTCGCGGACCTCGCCGGTCGTCTCGTCCTCCGAGATCGAGACCGTCGTGTGATTAATCGGGCCGAATTCCCGCAAAAAACTCGACCAGGCGATGCGCATACGAACCTGCGCATCCTTCCAAGGCCGGTCCTGCTCCTGGCACGTGAGAACCTCGCGCACAGCGTCTCGGATCGGGATCAGCTTCTGGATGATCCGGACGTGCCTTTCCGGGACGCCCTCGGCGCTTCGACCCTTTCGAACCTTCACCGCGACCGGCTGGCCGTCGACGAGCTGCATCAGCCCGAGACGCGTATCAACGAAGTAGCTGCCCTCGCGGACTCGCGCCTCCCGCGGCAATGCGAGATTCGCGTCCGATGCTTCTCCTTCGTCGAGCTCGACAGCTTCCGGCTCACCGTCATAGAGGCTCTTCGGGAGGAGCTGGATGGAAGCGTCCAGCGCGGCATCGAGCGCGACGCCGGCCTGTGGAATGCAGGTATAGGTCTCGCCGAAGGGCCCCGATGCGAGGGCGTGCGTGCCCAGCACGACGCCGGGGTGGCGCGCGAACCAGCGATTGACGCGGATCGCGCGGTCGTCGGCTGTGGCGGCCCGCACCTCCTCAAGATCGAGCCAGGCCAGATCGCCTTCCGGCTCACCGGGCTTGCGCTTACGAAAAAACACGATGTCGATGACAACGTCCGTCCCGGCGTCGGCCCGGAAGCTTCCCTGCGGCATCCGGATGGCGGCGATGAGATCGGCGGTATTAGCAATGTGCTCGCGCGCCGAAGCGTCCGCTTTGTCCATCGTGCCATGCGAGGTGACGAAGGCTGCAAGCCCGCCAGGCTTCAACAGGTCGATCGATCGCGCGATGAAGTAGTCGTGCAGCCGCAAGCCCATCGAACCATAGGCGCGGTCGGAGCGGACGGTGCGATCGGAAAAAGGCGGATTACCGATGGCGAGATCGAAGTTCACAGGCAGCTCGGTGCGCGCGAAGTCCGCGGTGAGGATGCGGGCGCGGGGCTGCAATAGCCGGGCGATCCGCGCCGTGATCGGATCGAGCTCGACGCCGGTGACATGCGCGCAATCGCGAAACGCTTCCGGCATGAGCGCTGCGAACAGCCCGGTGCCGATGCCGGGTTCGAGTACGCGGCCGCCGCGCCAGCCGAGCCGCTGCAGGCCGGCCCAGATCGCCCGGACGATGAACTCCGGCGTGAAATGGGCGTACTGCGTGCAGCGCGCCAGCGAGGCGTAGTCGGCGTCGCTGACCGCATCCTGCAGCGCGCCGCCGATCGTCTCCCAGCCCTTCCGGAACGCAGTCTCGCCTGGCCGCGGGAAGACGCCATTGGCGAGGTCGGATGCGCCAAAGCCGGTGAAGCGGATCAGCCTGCGCTGCTCGTCCGGCGTCGCCGGCCGCTCCTCGGCTTCGATCTGCGCGGCGAGCCGGATCGCCGCGATGCTGTCGCGAGCGCGATCCTTCCAGCCCGCGGCCAGGCCACGGTCGCCACCGAGAACGAAATTGACGCCGCGACGGATCAGGGGCTGTGGCGCGGGCGGAGCGATCCGTTGCGCCGGTGATGGCGGCGTGGGCTCAGGCTCATCGTCGTCATTGGCCGGACCGCCGGCGGCGAAGGCCGTGACGCCGAGGCTGAAGGTCGAAGAGAGCGCGGTGTTGAAGAGGTCGATGGTGAAGGGATCGAGATTCAGGCGGTGATCTTGCGCCATGGCGAATTCTCCTGAGTTCGAGCACGCGCCATCGCTCTCGCCGGATCAGGTCCGACGGGAGGGATGGTCGCGGGCGATGGATGGTGGTGGGCGGGTGGTTCAGCCGGCGGATCAGCGCCGGACCAGGGCGAGCGACAGGGCGCTGTCGGTCATCGTGATCGTGAGATGCGTCGCCGACCGCGCAGCATTGATCAGCTTCACCAGCTCGGCTGCGTCGAGGAACTCGACGCCGTCATCGCCGCCAAAGTGCTGACGCTTGTAGTGCCAATAGTCGGGATTGGTCTTGGGATCGCACTCCTGGGCGTAGACGATGAGTGGACGCTGATCCTCGGCGAGCTTGCCGTTGGACATGATGTAGACGCCCTCATCGCCGACCAGCCACACGCCCGGTCGTTCGTCCTGCCCGGGGGCGAGGCCATAATGGGGATTGCGAAAGCCGCCATTGAGGACGGCGTCGATCCGTCCGCGCGTGATGACGGCGCAGACATCCGTGACGGAAAAGCTGAACATTGCCGGCGCCCATCACGCCGCGATCGCGTCGGGCAGATAGCGCAGATGCACGGGGAGCTTTTCGCTGATCTCCTGGTCCGTCAGGCCGTCGAGGAGCCTCAAAGTCGTTCCCTGCCGGCCGCCATAGACGGTAATCGTGCGCTTGCCCCGGTCGGGGGCGGGCCAGCGCTCGCCGGCATAGCCGCGATAGTCGGCATGGGTGCTCGACCAGATGTGCTCCAGACGCTCCTGCCGCGTCATCGCCCGCACCGGCCGGGTTTCGCGCTCAACGATCGCCTCGCGCATGTGCCTGCCGGAATCGATGTCGGCGAGATCGCAGTAACCGTGGAAGTACCGAGCCCGGCCGTCGATCCACAATGTGAAGAAAACGCTTGTGATCGAACCGGTCAGAAATTCGCGCAGCGCGAACATATCGACCGCCAAGATGACTGGCGGCAGGGCCTCGAACATATAGTCGTGCTCGGCTTGGCCGATCTCGAACCATTCGCCGGCGTAGAGCGAGCCGGCGTCATGCTGGCTGCGCTCGAGCCGCTGTGCGTGGCGGTCGAACATGCGGAACATCTGCCGCCGGTCGGCGATACCCTGAAACACTTTTCGGAACGGGGAGAAGGTCATGGGCTGGCTCCATCTGGTCTCGTCAGACCGGAGCGCGGCTCATCCTCGCGACATCGCCATCATCTTCGGCTCTTCCTGACCCCTCCCCCGCGGCCGCCTCGCCGTCCGGCCGGGTCAAGGGCCGGCGCAGCCGGGCGAAGCGTCACCCTTGATGCGGCCGGCGGGTATGCGGCAGGTCTCTCCTCCCATTCCTCCTTTCCTGCTCCTCCCTCGCCTTCTCCTTCAAAGCCTCGTTCCAATCATCGGCCAGCGGCGTCAGGCGGATGCAGTCGCAATCCGCCGTCTCGGCGATCTCGCGCAACCGTCCGGCAAACGCCTCGCCCTGGCTGTTGGCGTCCGTCGCCGCAACAAGTTGGGCGCCGGGACGCGTGGCGAGCGTTCGCACCGCCGCATCTGTCGCAGGCGACCAGCCGCCGCCAGTGCTGAGATAGAGGCTGCCTTCCCGCAGCCCCTCAAGCGCCGCGAGACTCATCGCGTCGATCGCCGCCTCGGTAATGCAAAACCTCAGTGCGTCGGGCGCGCCGAGCCGGAACAGCACCTTCATCCCGCCGGTCGAAAACCCGCGCCATTGCGGCCCGCGCTCTTCCCATCCGGTGACAATGCCGCCGTCATCGACATGGGCGGCCCATAAGCTGCCGTGTGGTCCTTCCCGCAGCCGGTGCTGCCGGGTCCCGGCGCGCAGCACGCTTTCGGGGAGATGGCGTTCTTGACGCAGGTAGCGCCAGGTGGCGGAGCCCGGCCGAAGGTCTCGCCGGGCGCGCCAGCGTTCGGCAAGAGAGACAATGGGCCTCTGCATTCGTGGGCTCTGCCAGATGGGTTCAGCCGCTTGGAACCCGGCTAGCTCGGCCGCGCGCACAAGCACATCAGTGAAGGCGACGCCATCCAGATGCTGGATCAGCGAGAAGACATCGCCCTTGGCGTCCGACAGGGGATCGAACCAGCCTCTACCCTCATGGATCACGATGATGATGTCGCTGCCGCGGCGGTGCTTGACGGCGCGGCGCGTGCTCTCTTTCAGATCGATGGCGAAGCCGGCTTTCTCCAGCACCGCCGCGCACAGCACGCGCCCCTTCAGTTCCTCGCGTTCTCGTTGCTTCATCATCTCTCCCGGCGCTTGAGTCCGGCCTTTCCTGTTGCGTCGTCCCTCCCGCAGATCTCGCGGGTCCAAGCCCAACCGCCGCGAAGAGCGGCGCCTGCAAGGGCGCGGATCGACCGTCGACGGAAGATGAGATCAATCGTTCGCGGCGCAGCCTCCCTTGCGGGCGGCCGCTCGCCAGCGGCACCAGTGGTCGGCTCAATGAGCCGGCCGACGATCGTGGGGATCGAATTCGTGGATGACGTGGAGCTCGTCGGCGTCGTCGATCTCGGCGCTCGGCAGCACCCCGTAGGCGCCATCGACCTGAAAGACCGTAACCGGGGCCATCAGCGTGCGGGCGAGTGCGAAGGCGTGGCTCTGGGCAAGGACAAGATCGTTAGACATCGTGAGGCTCCATCCGCGAGCGGGGCAATTCCCGCTCGATGGCTCCTCGAAGGGCCGGTGCCGGTCGCGATCACCGCGAAGGCGTCAGCCGCAGCGGCGGCACGCTCGCGTAGCCGACCCCTTGCGGGTTGATCGTGGAAGATCCGGAACCGGACCAGGACGCCATCGCATCAGAGCGGGATTGCGCTGCTCTCGGTGGACCTGGCTTCATGGCAACGACGCATTTCGGCGAGAACAACCCGGCCGCCGCGTGCTGTTGGTCGGGGTGACGCGGCTCGTCTCAGCAAGCGCCGCCTACTACTTGCCTTGGGTCGTGGCAGTTCGTTGTGGACGATCGCCTGGACGCTCGCCAGATTTGCGTAGCGCGCCGCCGCTCAGACCATAGTCCGAGTGCGCTATTCAGCTCGTTGTTCGTTCGATCGTTCGGCGATGGCTCCATCCTGCGTCAGGGATGGACGCCCGGATGGGTGAAGACCCGCAGGGGCTTCAGCTTCGCCGACAGCCCGGCCCGCAGGGAGACGCCTGGTGAGCTACTCAATTCAGCGGGAAGCCGCCCGCCTACTTTAAAAGTGAACCTTTTTGTCAATTTTGGTTTGACATCAGAGCGATGGCCAAAAGCGGTTCTCGCCATCACTTTGAATGTATGCCATAATGTCCATCATGGATGGACAAGGCGCGTCGAAGCTGAAGCAACTCCTCCAGACCATCCCGCCGGGGTTTCTGGTGGATATGGCGTGGATGACGCGCCACGCCATCTCGCGACAGTCGGTTTCCGGCTATGTGAAGCAAGGCTGGCTGGAGCGGCTGAGACAAGGCCTCTACCGCCGCCCCTTTACCACCGGCGCAAGTCGAGAAGCCGCGACGGGATGGAAAATCCCATTGCTCTCCGCGCAATGGATCATGGGACATGGCTTCCATGTCGGAGGGACGAGCGCCCTCGGCCTTCACGGTCATTCGCACTATCTGCAGTTAGGCGGGGACGCAGCGATCTATCTCTACGGCTCGGACATACCGACATGGCTGGTCGAGCTGCAAACCGATGCACGGTTCGTCCGGCGAAGCGATGCGCTGTTTGGGGAGCAGCCGACCGGAGTTGAAGATAGCGAATTCAGCCTGTCCGACGGCCCGGATGTGGAGCTCACCCTCAGTCCCTGGCGTTGGCCGATACGGATGTCGTCAGCGGAGCGAGCGATCCTCGAGGCACTTGACGAACTGCCAAAAAACGAGAGCTTTCACACCCTGGACATGGCGTTTGAGAGCTTGGTCAATCTGCGCCCTAAATTGCTGACGATGCTGCTCGCCCAATGCCAGAGCGTGAAGGTCAAGCGCCTGTTCTTCGTCTATGCCGACAAACACGCTCACGCCTGGCGAAAGCATATCGACATGTCGCTCATCGACATGGGGCGAGGCGATCGCGCTCTCGCCGCCCTCGGGCGGCTGCACCCGACCTATCGGATCACGGTGCCGGCCGACCTGTTGCCGCAGGAGGCTGCCCATGGCGCGTGAGCAATATATGCGGCAGGTCGAACTCCTGGTCCGGACACTGCCCTTCATAGCGCGCCAGGACGTGTTCGCGCTCAAGGGCGGCACCGCCATCAATCTCTTCTATCGCGACATGCCTCGCCTGTCGGTCGACATCGACCTCACCTATCTTCCGATCGAAGATCGTGACGCGACACTTGCCGGTATCGACGAGGCGCTTGATCGCATCCGCGAGGATCTTCTGCGAAACCTCCGGGGCGTGACGGTCCAGCGGATCGCCGGCGGCGGCAACAATGACACACGCGTGCTGGTCCGCCAGGGAAGCACCGAGGTCAAGATCGAGACTTCGCCAGTCGCGCGCGGAACGGTGCATCCTCCCGAACTGCGGCCGGTCACCGACGCCGTCGCCGACACATTCGGCTTCGCCGAGATGCAGGTCGTCGCCTTCGATGATCTGTTCGGCGGCAAGCTCCATGCAGCGGTCGATCGCCAGCATCCGCGCGATCTGTTCGATGTGAAGTTTCTCTATGAGAACGAGGGGCTTACCGACGCGCTGTTTCGGACCTTCCTGGTCTATGTTGCAAGTTCTGGCCGGCCGCCGCACGAGTTGATCAAGCCGTCCCTTGCCGAGATCGACGACGCCTTTGCCAAAGAGTTCGAGGGTATGACGGTCAGGCCTGTGAGCCTGAGCGAGTTGAAGGACGCGCGAGCGCGCCTGACCAAAGACCTGCTCGCGAGGCTCGATGGCAGGGCGATGCGGTTCCTGCTTTCGCTGCATGATGCTGAACCGGATTTCGAGGTGATCGGATTGCCGCAAGCGGCAGATTTGCCGGCAGTTCGCTGGAAGCTGCTCAACCTCACGAAGTTGAAGGAGCAGAACCCCGGAAAGCACGCCGAGCAACGCCAAGCGATTGCGGGAATGTTGTCATAGACACCGGATCTGAATCATCGATTGGCCATGAGTGACATCCCGCGTTCCGGGACATTGGGCTCCCCGACAGATATAGAGACGATAAGCAGCAAAGCCGATCTCGCGGCGATGGACCCCTAACGTTTAAATGGCCTGAACGCGCGGGCAATGGAGCTGGGCGGAGAAACGAACAGCCCGGGCGCATCGACCCACAGTTTCGCGACTTGTACGAGCTGCTCGACTTCCGTCCCGGGGAATTGATGTTTCTTCAAGATCTCGGTGCTGAAACGCTTGCTCGAAGGCTGCCGCCCATCCCCACCGGCAATCGGGTCGATATCGACGTAAAGACGCTCCGGTCCCCTTCTTCCCTTCAACATCTGCGCATGATTCGTATCATCATCGATCCAAGTGGCGATCTTGTAGCCGTTGTATTCCATAGTGACGCTGTACTCCGTACTGAAGCGGTCTGAGCGCTGGCCTATTGCTGAACACCAGCGGTCAACTGATGCACCATTGTTCCGGGGCAAACCCGTCTCGCCATCTCGCAGAGATGCGGATGATGCGTGAGGTAAATCACCTGCCCGACCAGCGCCATCTCACCGAAGAGCCGAAACGCCTCCTCGGCCCTGAAATCATCAAAAGTCTCCATGATGTCGTCGGCGATGAACGGAACCGGCTGCCGAGAGGCGACGAATTCGTAATAACCAGCCACCCGCAGCGCGAGATAAAGCTGGAAGCGCGTGCCCTTAGATAGCTCCGCGGCTTCCTTCGAGCCGCCGCCCGCCCCAAGCGCAATCAGGATCTCGCCGTCTTTCTCCGGCTGGGCGGCGAGCCCGGCATAGGCGCCACGGCTGATCGTCGCAAAGGCCTCGGAGGCTCTCGCCATCATCGAGCTGCGATGCAGGTCGCGATAGGCGCGCAGCGCCTGTTCGGCCGCGGCGGCGCCGAGCTTCAGTCTGAGATAACGGAGCGCGCGATCCTCGATATCGAGCAGCAGCGTGCGCTTCTCCTCCTCGATCTTCGCCACCGCGCCATCGCCGCCGACGGCCTCGACCCGGTCGAGCGCCTTACTGTGCACGGAGAACAGGTCACGGCTGCGCTGGTCCTGATCATCGAAGCGGGCCTTTAGCTCGACAAGCTCAGCCTCCAGGGCAGTGTGATCGCCGAGATCGAGGACAGCTTCCGCCTCGTCTATCGCGGGCAGCCGAAGTGCCGCGAGGATGTCACGCTCGGCAGCGTCGGCCTGCGCCGCCAATTCCGCCCTCTTCTCGATGACTGACAGCTTGCTGGAAACCTCCGCCAAGGTCGGGACGCTGAAGAACGCGGTCATCTCCGTCTTGCGGCGATCGTGAACCGCCAAGGTCTCGGAGAGCGTGCGGTGCCGGGACCGAGCAGCCTCGAGGTTTTGGGCAGCGGTCGCCCGCCGCGTGCGTTCGGCGTGGGCTTGCTGAATCTGAGCGCCGATGACCTGCGCCAGATCCAGGACATCGCCCGAGGATGCAACGATCCCCAGCTCATTGGCGAGCGCTTCAGCCTCATCGCGGAAGGCGGCCTGATCCTTCTCCATCTTGCCGATCCGGTCGACGAGGCCAGCCTTCTTCTCCAGCACGGGACCCAGTTCAGTGATGGCGGCGAGGATTTCGCGAACTGTGGCAAGCGTCGGCGCTGTACCGCCCTCTCCCAGCCAACAGGCCGAGCAGGCTTTGGTCCATGAGGCGTTCCAGTGCCGGCCGGCCCCCGTGGCCTTTTCGACATCACGCTCGCGGCTCGCCAGGTCACGCTGCCTTTCATCGACGCTGGCCCGCAACGCCTTCAGCTCGACCTCTCGATCGATTGCCCCCTGCCCTGCTACCAGCAGCGCCTCGAAGCCGGCATCCGTGCCCTGCGGCAGACCGGCTGCGGCAAGTGCCGTCGCCAGCCGATCCCGGACAGCCACGGCGTCGGCTGCCGCCTCCCGGAGATCGCTTTCCGCCGCTCGGACGAGCGCCCGCGCCTCCAAAGCCTTGTCTCGACGGCCGAGCCAAGCTTCGAACTGAGGCAGCGAGATACTGTCCGACAGCCCCGGGCAGGTCGTGGCTACGGCTGCCGCGATCTCGCGCTGGAGGCCATGCAGAGCCGTTGTTGCGACATCCCGGAGTTCGATGGCGCGGTGGTACTCTGCCTTCGCAATGGCCAGCGCCTGGCTCACCTGGTGGAGTTTTGCGACGTCCGCCACATGACCGAGTCGTCCACTCGTGACGATGTCGTCACGCCGAAGCGCCGCCTCGAAGCCGTCGGCCGAAGCCGTATCGAGCGTGCCGCGATGAGCGGCCCAGGCCTGCTCCCGGATTGCACGAATGCTCGCGGCCTCCTGATCAGAGACGAGACCTGAGATCCCACTGAGCGCGTCCAGCTCGGCCGTCAGGCGGACCTGCTCCGTCGTCAGGCGCTCGACCTCGCCGGCATGCTGTTCGATCCGCTTCTGAGCCTCAGCGATCGCCAGCGTCCAGCGCTGAATCTCAGCCACAGGGGGAGCAGGCAGATCGACGAGTTCATCGACGTCACCGCTCCAGGGTTGCAGCGCGCGCAGGCGATCCGCCAACGTCGCGCGGGCGGCATCACGAGCCCGTTCGGCCAGCCGGCGACGCGCTGCATGGTCGTCCGCCCGCGCGGCCGCAACGGTCGCCGCGAGCGACATCCATGTCTCTCGCCCCTGCCCCGTCTGCGGATCGCCGCCGGCCTTACCCAGCCTAGCCTGCGCCTCGTCCAATCGGCGACGAGCCTCGGACAACTCGTCGGCAGCCGATTTCAGCGCGGCCTCGATGCCGGAGCGCGTCTCGATCAGCGTGCGAAGAGCACCGACGACGGAGGCTCCCAGCACGAGGCGCTTGGGATCTATCTCTCCGGTCCGCTCGATGCGGCCCAGGATCGTGGCAATCGCGAGTTCGGCCTCGCGCAGTTGCAGGCGGCGCTCAGGGATGTCCTTCTCGGCCGTGACATGGCGAGCACGCAGATCGGCAAGCCGCTCGACCTTGTCGGCCAGCCGCAGCGCCGTCTCGTCCACCACAATCGCATCGAGTTGCCCCGACAGCTCCGCAATCTCCTCGGTGAGACCTTGCGCGCGAATGCCGAGCTCGATCTCGTCCTTCTGCAACTGCGGCAGCTCCTCTGCCCAGCCGCTCGGAGCGTCGGGGAGGTTGGCCAACGGCGCGATGCGCTGGCGGAGACCGCGCAGATCTGCCAGCCGGGGCAAAGCGTTCAGATGGCGCTGGATTTCGTCCATGCGCGCCTGGATCCTCCCGCGGCTGCCGATCGCTTCTTCGTACTGAATGGCAGCCCGATCGCGGGCTTCGATGAGCTGGGCATAGTCCGACGCTAGCGTGTCGACCCGCTCCCGCTCAGCCTTGAGCTCTACGAGACGGGCCTTGAGGTCCGAGAGCTTGCCGCTGCGGGCGCGGTATTTGTAGAAGCCCTCGGCCTCGGCCTTGAGATCGACGAGACCTTTGCTGAGATCGGCCAGGCCAGCGCTGGCGGAAAACAGGAGCTGGCCGAGATCGCCCTTGCTCGACAGGATGCTTTCGCCACCTGCCTCCAGCGTCGCGTCGTCGAGCGAGAACATGGTGCGATAGGATTCGCGATCGATGCCGCCGAGTTCTCCCAGGAGGACGCCCTCAGTAATCGGCTGGTCGCGCGCATCGAGCAGGCTGTTCTGTGGCCGCTTGATCCGAACGAGCTGCTGGGGACCGCCCGCGAGCTCCAGTGTCCCGCCGACGCGCATCGTCGGATAGGGGTGGATGAAGTTGAAGCGGCTGCGCGTCTCGATCCCGAAGAGAAGATCGAGAAATCCGGCCAGAGCCGTCGATTTGCCGGCCTCGTTAGGTCCGTAGACGATGTGCAGGTCGGGCTGACCTTCCACCCGCTCGCCAAACTCGATGCGGTGATCGGTGAACTTGCCATAGCGTGTGAGATCAAGGCACTTCAGGCGCATCAGGAAACGCCGCCTTCCGCACCTGCGTGAAGCCTGGCGAGCACGTCCTCGGATCCGTCCCTCGCCAACGCTGCGATCGTGGACTTGAACGCCTCTTCGTCCGAGCCGAGCAGGCCGCGGCATTCCTGCGGAAGCTGCGTCCTGAGCTCCTCGGCGATGCCCGCGATCTCAGCCTGGTAGGCGTCGGAGCCGATGACCTCCTCATCGATCAGGCGGCGCAGTTCGGTGAGCGGATCGGCTGATGCGCCGACGATCGCACCGGGCGCCCGGCAATCGACCTCGAGCTTCTCGACCCAGCAGCTCCCGATGACGGATGCCCGATCATCCGCTTCCGTCTTGAGGAGATCGAGATCGCGCCGGATGCGCCAGGCCAGGGGCGTTGTCCCCGTCACCCGCAGGCGGGCGACAAGATGTTCCGAGGCGACGTGGCCGCGCGCCTGCTCCAGCGCTCGCGCCAGTGCAGTGACGAGATCGCGCCAATCGTCGATTCCCGTCGCGTCGACGGTAACCCTCTCGAACTGCGCGATGCTGGTGACCCGTTCCTCGATCCATATCGAGCGATCGTCGCCGATCGTGACCAGGGTCACGGATTTGGCGCCGGCCTCGTTGATGTCTCGGCCTTGCGGCATACCGGGCATCACAATGGCGCAGCCGCTCTCGACGACCGAGCGCTTGTGGACATGGCCGAGCGCCCAGTACCGAAAGCCGGTGCCCTGCAGATCAGCGAGACTGCAGGGGGAATAGAGATCATGTCCGGGCGCGCCGGCGAGACTGGTATGCATCAGGCCGATATTAACGGCTCCTTCAACCGGGGGCCTGTACTTGCCGAGAAGGCTTTCGGGGGCATGGGGTTGCGCGAAGCTGAGACCGTGGATCGCGACAGGAAACTGGCTGGCTTCCCGCTCGATCGCAATCACCTCGGCGCGACCGCCGAACAGCTTCACGGAATCCGGCAAGATCAGTTCCCTGCTGATCCGCGACAGCGCATCATGGTTGCCGCGGATGACGAAAACCCGGATGCCGGCCTCGTGCAGCCGGCGGAGCTCTTCGGCCAGGAACCGCGCCGTCTTCATCGAGGTCTGGTCGCCATCATAGAGATCGCCGGCCAGCAGCAGCGCGTCGACCTGCTCGTCGAGGCATAAATCGATGATGCGGACGAAGGCCCGCCGAGTCGCGTTTCCGATTAGATCCGCTAAGGCGGGGTCACGCAGCGCTAGAGAGCGAAGCGGCGAATCCAAGTGAATGTCGGCTGCGTGGACGAACCGATAGGCCATTTTGCTCCGTCCCGACCTTCACGCCCCCAATACGATAACCGGAGTTTACGTGCAGATCGATAGGCTCGATTTTGAGTCGTCGTTTTGCGATCATATACCTTAGAATGCACGCCAAAATTGAGAATTCGCAATTGGAGAGGACAACGACTTAAGGGGAGACGATCGCCAACGTCTTCGGTTAAGCGAAAACGTTCTCGTTCTCGAAGCGTGATGTACCTCGGCGATTTGCAATCCTCTGACTTCGTCGGGGCAGACGCGATCCCCTGCTCGACAATCCCGAAACGGGTGGAACTGAATGCCTACACTGCCATAGCTCTCTGATTGCCTTTTCACTTCATGCTGTTTGCGGTCCACGCTGTGGGCCGATGATTCTGCCGGGCCTGCTTCGAACTTTTTTTCGATCGGCGTGGTTCCGGTTCTGGGCTTCTTCCGGAATTAAGAGGCGTAGAGGCGGGCCAAACGTGGACGCCGGAACACCACTGTTGCGCACGCGAGGCGGTAAATGGCGAGACCACTGAACAAGAAGATGGACGAAGGCGGCTTCTACACCCGCCGGCCCGAGATCGAGGCCTGCATCGACGAGGCGCTGGCCCAGAGTCCCGAGAGGGTCTTGCAGCGGGCGGCGATCCGCAACGTCCGCGACCCCGACTACATGCCGATGGAATGCCTCCTCCACCTGATGCGAGAGGCCCGGCTGAAAAAGGACAGGTCGACGGAAGGCAAGCTCTACGTCCATTTTATGTCCCGCTGCGAGGCGCGGCTGAAGCGGGCAATCCCCGATGGCAGCCGGACAGACGCCGGCAGCCTTCGCGACGAGGTGATGTTCAAATTCAACGTGATGTTCGCGCGCGTGGGCAGCAACGAGGACAGCACCGCGCTCGACTATTACGAAGTGAATTTCAATCAGGCGTTCCAGTTTCTCTGGTGGAAGCAGGTCCGCAGGGACAATGCGCGCAAGAAGGTCTTCGTCGATATCGGTCAGGAAAAGGACGAGGACGGCCGCCCACTCGACCACGAGAACATACTTGCAAAGCTGTCGGAGGCTGCACGCAGCCCCGCGCAGCAGGATCATTACGTCTACCTGACGCAGGTCGGCAAATTCCTCGCCACCTTATCCCCGGAGGAGCGGGAGACCGTCAGACTGGTACTGATCGAAGGCTACACGATCGAATCGGATGACCCGGACGAAGTAACCGCCGCTAGGATTCTTGGCGTGGGCCGCCGAGCCATCAACAAGCGGCTCGCCAAGGTGGCGGCCAAACTGAAAACATTCCGGCAGGAGAGCTGACCATGATGACCAATAGTACGAAGGACGAGGGTGATGTGCTTTATGCGCTCGCCCTCGCCATGCCGACCCCCGATCCAAAGACGCTCGACGCGTTCGTTCGCAGACATCCGCAGCACGCCGCAGCCTTGACCGAATTTGCTGTGCAGCTTGCGCTGACCACGAGCTCTCTTGGCGACGAAGAAGGCGACGAGGCCGCCGATGGAGCGGTCAGCCCGGCAGTCTCGCGTGCCATCAGCCACTTCCAGAACGTTTCGTTCGAGTTGGAGAAGAAGGGATTGGCTGAAGCGCCAATCGCATTCGCCAATCCCTTCACATCTCTCAGCACCGAAGGGTTTCGTGCGTATGCGGCGAAGCTTGGCGCCAACTCGATATTCGTCATGAAACTTCGTGACGGCAGGATTGAGCCCGAAAGCTTGAATGCGCATCCCGGCTTTTGCAGGGTCGCCGCCGCCGGCCTCGACGTCCCCGTCGAAGCGCTGATGGCGCATGTTCGCTCCGGACCGACCGTGAACGCACAGCAGCTCCATAAATCCGACAGCAAACCGGTCGCACAAAAACGCGAGACGTTCGAGGAAGCAGTCCGAAGCTCGGGCCTGACACCCGAACAGCAACGGCATCTTTTGGATATGTGAGACGCCTGTGGATTCCTTCGAAACCATTCGGGTCGTTGCCGCACAACTGCACGACCAATTCGTGGCCGCCGGCGCCGATGCGCTGAAGCCGCTGACGCTCGTCGATGCCGCGATCCGGCATTACGGCATAGAGTTGGCGTTCCTTGAGCCGGGCAATACGGCGCTCAATGGCGGCCGCGCGGTTTTCGACCAGCAGAGCCGCACGATCTGCGCGGAAGACAAAGGCTCGGACGCGGATCGCGCGCTTCTTGTTGGGCATGAAATTGGCCACGTCGCTGTCCATACGATGTCGAGCTGTTGCAGCGCGAGCGACATCGACCCGTCTCGCTCGACCGAGTTAGCCCCCGTCGGACTGCAAAAGGTCGAGGATTATGGCGCCCGCGAACGGCGCGAACTAGAAGCAAACGTTTTCGCCCGCGAGTTCCTGTTTCCGCGCCACCTCGCGCGACACATGCATGTCGAACAGGGCATGTCGGCAGCCGACATCACCGCTGCGACCGGCCTGCCGGTTCCGCTCGTGCGCCAGCAAATCCTGGACGAACTGCTCCTGCCGAAGATCGAGCTAACCGAGAGCAAACCGAAGCCGACCTTCTCGGAAGATCCAGCCCAAGAGAACGCCGCGCGCCATCGTGGTACGCCCTATCTCTTGCGAGCGGGTCCCGGCACCGGCAAGACTCGCACTCTTGTTCGACGGGTCGAGACGCTGATTGCGGACCATGTCGATCCGCCATCCATGCTCGTGTTGACCTTCTCGAACAGGACGGCCGGCGAATTGTCCGAGCGTCTCTCCAAAGCCATCGGGGAGAATGCAGCCCAAATGTGGGTCGGCACCTTCCACGGCTTCGGCCTCGATCTGGTAAGGCGGTTTCACGAAAAGCTCGCGCTGCCATCGGACCCGACGCTGTTCGACCGCAGCGACGCAATCTCGGTGCTGGAGCAAATCCTGCCCACTCTGCCGCTCAGGCACTATCGCAATCTCTGGGACCCGGTCGTCGTGTTGCGCGAGATTTTGCAAGCGATCTCGCGCGCCAAGGACGAAGTCGTGACACCCGCAGAATATCGGCGTCTGGCGGAAGCCATGGCGAAGAGCGCCGACCCGTTGGACGAGAAGGCAACCGATCTCGCCGCCAAATGCGTTGAGATCGCATCGGTCTACGAACTTTACGAAGACGCGAAACGCAGCCGAGGCGCAGTGGATTTCGGCGATCTCATCATGCTGCCGGCCTTGCTCATCGAGCACGACGAGGCCGTGCGCAACGCGGTGCGTCTCCGCCACCGCCATCTGCTCGTCGACGAATACCAGGACGTCAACCGCGCCAGCGTCCGGCTAGTGAAGGCCGTCGCTGGCGCAGGCGAGAAGCTCTGGGCGGTTGGTGACGCTCGCCAGTCCATCTACCGCTTTCGGGGGGCGTCCTCCGCCAACATGGCTTCGTTCGGAACGGACTTCCCCGGCGCGAAGCTTGGTCAGCTGGGCTTGAGCTACCGATCGACTCAAAAAGTGCTGGACGCATTCGGTGGGTTCTCCGCAGGAATGCCATTGCCGCCGGAGCTCGCGAACCTGCCCCTGAAAGCCGAGCGCGGCATCGGGGAGGCGGAGCCAGAACTGCGCACGCTCGACGATCCTGCCGATGAGGCCGCCGGCATCGCCGCGAGCGTTCGAGAACTGGAGGCGAGCGGCATCGTCCTTCGCGACCAAGCCATCCTCTGCCGCACAAACGACAGGCTGAATGAGATCGCGCAGGCGCTGGAAGATCTGGGCATTCCCGTTCTCCATCTGGGCAGCCTGTTCGAGCGCGAGGAGGTGCGGGATCTGCTCAGCGTCCTGAGCCTCGCGGCCGATCGGTTCGGGGCGGGCCTCGTCCGCATCTCGAGCATAGAACGATATGCGATCCCGGCGCAGGATGTGAAACGGCTGCTCGACCACCTGCGCGCCAACAAGAAGCCGGCCATCCTCCATCTCGATGAACTCCCATCCATCGCAGGCCTTTCGCCAGCCGGGGTCCAAGGCGTCACGAAACTCGCTGGCGACCTCACTGGCATGAAAGCTTCAGCGTCGCCCTGGGACATGGCGACGACCTTCCTCCTCGACCGCACCGATCTCGTCCGCAAGATGGCGTCCGGCACGGGCATCGGCGACCGCATGCGGTCGATCGCGGTATGGCAGTTCCTCAATTTCTTGCGCGACCAAAGCGCCGTGGCGACAGGCTCGCCGGTGCAGACATTGCTCGATCGCGTCCGCAATCTGGTTCTGCTCGCGGAAGAGCGGGATCTGCGCCAGGTGCCTGACGCGGCATTGCAGATGAATGCCGTGCGGCTCATGACCGTGCATGGCAGCAAAGGCTTGGAATTCGAAGCGGTTCACATTCCAGGCTTCGTGAAGACCGGCATTCCCGCCAGCTATCGCGGCCTGTCATGTCCCGTGCCGGAGGGCATGATCGAAGGTGCAATCGGCACCGTGCCGGAAGAGGCCGAGCGCGCCCACAAGCAGGAGCAAGAATGTTTGTTCTTCGTCGCGATGTCGCGCGCGCGAACTTATCTGCGCCTCTACAGCTATCAGCGGCAGGCGAACGGCACAGCACGTAACCCTTCAGACTATCTGGCGCGGATCGCAGGCAGCCTGCGGTCGGTCGCGTCTCCAGCCAGGATCCATCTGCCGCCGCGTCCGCCACGCCGCATCGAGATCACCATCGCGGATGAGTGGGAGCGGACGCACAGGCATGTATCGGCATATGAGAGCTGCCCGTTGCGCTTCTTCTATACCCACGTCCTCGGCATCGGCACCGCTCGGCGGACGACGCCATTCGAGCGCACGCACGCCTGCATCTACGAATTCATCGACTGGCTTGCCGAAGCGCGGGTCAGCGCATCACCGGACCTGAAAGCCGCTCAGGAGGCGTTCGATGCGATCTGGAAGACCAGCGCCCCGCACGACAGCCCCTATGTCGCCGACTATCGCACGCTGGCCGACACCATCATCGAGGGCCTGATCAGGGCCGGAGCCGGCCGACGGTTTCGTGAGGCTTCTCCGCTCGCCATCAACTACCGCAATGGAAAGGTGATCGTCACACCGGACGAGATCGCCGAGCGGCACGACGGCGTCATCGTCGTGCGCAAGGTGCGCACCGGCAAGCGGGGCAAGACCGAATTCGGTAAGCTCGAATACTCGCTCTACCAACGCGCCGCTGCGCAGAATTTCGGGCCCCGCGCCGTGGTCGAGGCTGTGCATCCGAGTGACAGCGGCGTCGAAGACGTGCCAGCGCCCAAAGCAAAGAAGGCTGGCGACAACGACACGGCGGTCGAGAGAATCCTCGCAGGGATCGCAGCGGGTCTGTTTCCGCCCGATCCCAACGCTTTCAGCTGCCCCCGCTGCCCGCACTTCTTCATCTGCGCATCGGCTCCGCGAGGTCCGCTCGCCATCGCGTAGAATCTTTTTTCCCAGCCCGGTTCCGGTTTCGCCCGTGACCCGGAATTAGCCCGGCAGAAGCGACAGGAACGGCAATCGGGCCCGCCCTCTCGCCACCGAAAGGGTTGGGACATGAAGATCATCGACATCTACTATCAGGGCGAGGGCGTCGGCGCGCTCGAGCATCTGGAAATCGACGCCGAGGCCACGTTCGCTGCGTTGCAGGCGGTAATTGCCGGGAAACATGCCATCGCGGGTGAGATCGTCCTGTTCCTCGAGGATGAGGACGAGCCGATCGATAGCAATGCCAAGCTTCGTGACAAGGCTGGCCGCGCCGGGATCAAGGCGCATGTGCATCGTTGCCGCACGATCGAGGTCATCGTCCATTTCAAGGACAAGACCGTGCGCCACGCGTTCGCGCCGGGTGCGACGGTCGCCCGCGTCAAGCACTGGGTGACGGTCCGCAAGTTCGGCATGACCGAAGAAGAGGCGAGCCACCACCATCTGCAGACCGCCGGCACGACCGATCAGCCCGATCCGGGCACACATATCGGCACGCTCGCATCCTGCCCGAAGTGCAAGGTCGAGTTCGACCTCGTCACCACGCCGAAGGTCAACGGTTGGGGTGTCGCATGAGCATCCCGGCACCGGCAGGGCCCGACGAACGGGCCCTGCGCGCCGACCTCGCCCGACCGGCGTTTCGGCTCGCACAATCGGAAGGCCGCTTCCGGTTGATCTCGATCACCTGGCCGATCGTGTTGCTCGGCATCTCGGCCATCGACGGTCAGGAATACGTCCTGAGGTTCGATTGCAGCGGCTATCCCGCGATCGCACCGACGGCACGCCCCTGGGACGCGGAGCGCAACGCGCCGCTGCCTTTCGACCGATGGCCGCGCGGCAAAGGCGGTCGTGTCGGCGCGGTGTTTCGGCCCGACTGGAAGGAGGGCACCGCGCTGTATCTCCCATGCGACCGAGTCAGCCGGGAGGGACACGACAACTGGCGCACCGAAACACCCACGATGATCTGGCGTCCCGAGCGCGGCATCACACAGTATCTGGAGATTGTGCATGAACTTCTCAATTGCGGCGATTATCAACCGACTGCTCGCGCCGCAGCGTGAGCTGTCATGCTCCTGGTTTCTGTGGCGGCGATTGACCGCGCGACTGCGCGAGCGTGGGCGCGGCGAAAGCCGTGAAAGCGGCGCCTTCCTGCTCGGTTATGCCGACGCGAATGGCGCCGCGCGGATCAGCGATTTCGTCCTGTATGACGATCTCGATCCACACAGTCTCGACACCGGAATCGTCCGCTTCGACGGCAAGTATTTCGGGCGGCTGTGGGCGATGTGCCGGGAGCGCGGTCTGACCGTCGTCGCCGATGTGCATGTCCATCCCGGCGATTCCGGGCAGAGCAACTCCGATCGCGCCTATCCCATGGTCTCGCAGGCCGGGCATATCGCGCTGATCCTTCCGCGCTTCGCGCGCAAGCCGATCCAGCACGACGACATCGGCATCTACCGTTACCTCGGCGCCGGCGCATGGCAAACCGTACCGCGTGCTCAACGTCGCCAATTCTTCAACATTGGATTTTGAGGATTGCGATGAACACTTTTACCCCAGCCGACGAGATGCATCGGCTCGCCAAGCGAGCCATGGACAATGGCACGGTCGCAAGCCGGCAAGAGGCCGAGGCCTTGCTGCGCGGCTACCGGATCGCCTTGTCCATCGGACCGGTCGAAGCGATCGATCGTTATCACCAGGCCGCGCTGCTGACCGCAGTGGAACTCGGCCGGCGCGTCTTTCTCGGCGGCGTAACCGTCGAGGGCGACCTCGATGTGCCGCTGACCATTCCGGTGTCTCCCGGCCCGACCCTCCGGCACGCCGTCGTGGCCGCAGGCGGCACGCCATGGGCAGCGGCCGCGGGCATCCCGTTCATCGCGATCGGCGGTCCGGCCAAGCCAAAGTCAGACGGCTTCTCGATCAGGGCCGTATTCGATGGCTGGCGTGGTGGCATCGTGCCCGGTCATGTTGAAGGTCCCGATCGCGGCGAGATCGGACCGATGGCATTGGCGCCGATGCTCGCCGCCGCATTGGCGATCAATGAAGCGTTCCTCCACCTTTCGGGCGACAGTCCCTTCGCCGGAAAGCGAACTGCCGGACTCAATCTCTGGAATCTGTCGCGGTCGATCGACTGGATGTCATGCGACGAGCGCGCGCCGGAGCTCTCCTACCTTCCATCCCGCCTCTGGCTCATCGGTCTTGGGCATCTCGGCCAGGCCTATCTCTGGGGGCTCGGTCTTTTGCCCTACGCGGCCGACGCGAAAGTCGAGCTGCTCCTTCAGGATGTGGACGTGATCACGCCTTCGACCGAGAGCACTTCGATCCTCTCCGACAGCACGAAGCTTGGCAAAAAGAAGACACGCGTTGCAGCTGCATGGGCGGAACGGCGAGGATTCGCCACCACCATCACCGAGCGGCTCTTCGACGAGAATTGCCGCCGTCACCGCGATGAACCGTCGATCGCGTTATGTGGCCTCGACAATGCCATGGGCCGCCGCGCGCTCGACGCGGTCGGCTTCGACTTCGTGGTCGAAGCCGGGCTGGGTCGCGGGCATCACGATTTCCGCAGCCTGCTCATCCACACCCTGCCTGGAGAAATGTCGGCGACCACGCTGTGGAAAGACGAAGGTGAAGGCAGCCAATCAGCGATCGATGCCGCGGCCTATCGCAAGATGCTCGACGAGGGCTCCCTCGACCGTTGCGGCGTGACTATGCTGGCGGGCAAAGCGGTTGGCGCACCGTTCGTCGGCGCGGTTGCGTCCACACTCGTGCTCGGTGAGGTGTTGCGTCTCCTGCACGGCGGCGCTCTGCACCGGCTGGTCGACATGAATCTGGTCGACCTCGCATATGCCCGCGCCGTTCCGCAGCTTCGCGACTTTTCCGGGTTCAATCCCGGTTTCACCGCAGCGCAAGCTTGATCGCGTTCATCAAGAGCCGCAGGTGAAAGGCCGCTCAGACCTTCCCTGAGGCATATGCAGGCTGTCACATAATTCCCCAGGCGCGATAGCGCTTTCGTCCCGTCAGCTCGCGCGGCAGGCTGGCGCCGAGCTCTTTCAGCATGGCCTCGACCGCTTGCGGCGTGACCTGCAGGCGCGCGGCCGCGAGCTGCACGGTGACGAGCGGCGACGCGACGAACAGGTCGACCAGTTCGCTGAGCTTGGAATTCCCCCGCCTCTCCTCGCACCTCCGCAACATCACGACTCGCGCCAAGGTCAATCGATCAAGATCCCCCTGACCAAACGCGGCCGCCTTGGCGATGGCGCCGAGCAGCCCCGCGATCCGGAGGCTAAGCGCCTGGTGCGGGCTCCAGCGAAACTTCCCGCGCCTCAACCCCAGCCCAAGCATGGGCAAATGCCCTGCCGCTACCCCGCGCTGCCGCAGCACGGTCGCGGCCAGCGCGAACCCGAGCTCGCCCGAGCGTTCCGACGGCTCGAGCCAGAGCCAGGCATCGAGCGCGAGCGCCGCCGCGAGCGCCGCCGGCAGCTCCCTGCCATCTTCCAGAATTTGGAGCCAGCGTGCGAGCCGCCCGGCCGCGTCATAACCGGGATCGCGCAGGGTCAGATTCTTGCGGCCTTCGTCGGAGGTCAGATCGTTCCAGGCGTCGAGCTTTTTGCGCGTGCGCACCAACAGCGCGTCGATCTCAGCAAAGGCCGGATTCCCGTGATCATCCTCCTCGTCCAGATCTAGGTCATCCTCATCGGCCTGGTCGTCATCGTCGTCTTCACGATCAGTCCGGTCCCATGGCGCCGCGAGCTGTTTTGCGGCCCCTGACGAGGTCGTCGCCCGGTCCGGCCGGTCTGGTTCCGGTGCCTCCTCGATCCCGAGCCGCAGTCGCAGGGCGCTCTCACTCAAAACCTCGGCCGGTTCACGCCGTGACAGGCGCCGGCGCTCTTCCAGGATGGTCGCGGCGCGGGCGACGTCGCGTGTCGGGCTGCGCACATCCATGCCGGCGTCGTGCAGGCAAAGATCCTCGAGCGGGCACAGGCCGCCAGTGAGCCCGATCAGGGCCTGGGCTTCAAAGGCGTGGCCGCGCTGGCGCGCGCCTTCGGCCAGGACGGGCTCGGCCCGGAGCAAACGCTCGTCGAAGCGGACGAGCGTGATCGCCGTGCTCTCGGAAGCGGCTGCGCAGTCCGAAACCAGAGCTTGGCGCTCAGCGCGTGAGAAGTCATATCGGGTTGAATTCACGCCTATAAATCTATCATAGCCAATCTAAAATGCTATTCGCTTGTTTCACATCGACACCCAAAGATCCACACCTATCATTCCCGATAATTACCTCTTATCGATAGTGATGGACATAGCCTTGCAAATCGACGATTCTGGCGGTCCAAAAGCCCGCCGGCGACGTCAGCCGGGCCTCCGGTCGACGAGATCGGCCCTCGCAAGCCGCAGCAGGAGCGCCCGTGACCTCGACCTCTCTGCTCTCGGCCGAGACAGAAACGCGGCGCGCGCTGCAGCTCGACGCGCTTTCCGGCATCTTGCCGCTGGAGCGCCGCGATCAGCTGGCGCAAATCCTGACCGACGACGATGTCGCGACGCTGCGGCACCTGGCCCGCGAGGGCATGGGCGAAAACTCGCTGCGCGCGCTGGCCTCGGATCTGGCCTATCTCGAAGCCTGGTCGCTTGCTGCGACAGGGTTTGCCCTGCCCTGGCCGGCGCCGGAGGCGTTGGTGTTGAAATTTATCGCCCATCATCTCTGGGATCCGGCGCGACGGGCCGAGGATACCGCGCACGGCATGCCGGCTGACGTCGAGGCGTCCCTGCGCGCCGGCGACCATCTGCGCAGCGACGGGCCCCACGCGAGTTCGACCGTGAAGCGCCGCCTGGCGCATTGGGCGACCCTGCATCGCTGGAAGGGTCTTGAGAGCCCGCTCGGCACGCCGGCGATCCGGACGGGTATGCGCCTGGCGGTCCGGGCCAGCGCAGAACCGCGCCGGCGCAAGAGCAAGCGCGCCGTCACCCGCGACATCCTCGACCGGTTGATCGCGACCTGCCAAACCGACCGCCTCGCCGACACCCGCGATCTCGCCATCCTGCTCGTCGCCTTCGGCTCGGGTGGGCGCCGGCGCAGCGAGGTCGCGCGGCTACGCCTCGAGCAGCTCACCGTCGAGCCGGATGTGCTGCTCGATCCCGATGATAAGGATTCGCCGCGCCTGCCCTGCATGGCGATCGCGCTCGGGCGCACCAAGAACACCCAAGCGGACGATGACGCTCGCGTCCTGCTGATCGGGGCGCCCGTCACGGCGCTGCGCGAGTGGATCGAGCGGGCCGATGTCAAGAAGGGCGCGGTGTTCCGGGCTATCGATCAATGGGAGGCGATCAACGATCGCGCGCTGACGCCTCAGGCGATCAACCTGATCCTGAAACGGCGCTGCGCCATGGCCGGGCTTGATCCAGTTGAGTTCTCCGCCCATGGCCTGCGCTCGGGCTATCTCACCGAGGCGGCCCGCAACGGCGTCGCCCTGCCCGCCGCGATGCGCCAGTCCCAGCATCGCTCGGTCCAGCAGGCCGCGCGCTATTACAACGATGCCGACCAGGCGCTGGGCAAGGCCGCGCGGCTGGCGGTATGAGCTTCCTTTCGGGTCCGACAGCCTGCATGCTTCCGGACAGCCACGAGAGACACGGCCATGCCGATGAGCGACGACAAACGAGAGCGTTTTTGCGCGCAGCTCGACCAAGCCGTCGATGCGGCCAAGGCGGCCTTGGTACCCGTCTTCGATGGCGGCGCCTACGACCTGTCCGAAGACGAGCTGTCGCTGCTGTCGGAGGTCTCGTTCAAGCTCGGCATGCTGCGCATCGTCATCATCGACAAAAATCTGATCGCCGACCAGGTCGAAGCCCGCTGGTAGGAGGAGAAGGCGCGGCGGGCTGAGGCCGTTCTGCGCCACGAACAGCGGTCATCGAAGGGGTAGCCACCTAACGGCAGTGCCGGGGATCGAGACCATGCGCCAGGGCGCGACGCGGAGCGCACAAACCACCCGGCGACTGCTGTTGCCAGGTGCAGTGATGCGCTCGCGGACAATCAAAATCCCGACGACGCGTCGGATCGTTCAATCGCGGCCAGGACCCCCCTTCCCCGGCTGACGCCATCGCAACCTCTCCGGTCGCCACACGCCCGGCCTGACAGACTTGTCCGTCGAACCAACGGCAACCCTCGCGCTCGCATGGCGCATTTATCGCTCCGCTCCAGCTCGACCCGTCGGCCGCGAAGAGCGGGCACATGGTCGCAGGGCAAAAACTGATGTCCGTCATCGCGCTGCCGACCCAACAATTTGCTCCGTGCCAGCGATCGCAGACATCGAACACGTTTGCTCGGCGCGAAGCGAAAGTCCCTGCCCTTCCAGCCAGACCTCGACCGCGGTCGCCCGCGCGGGCCCAATGCCTTTTTCCGCCTCGAGCTCGGCCCGGCTATAGGCCGCCGCGATCCGCGCCAGATTGGCGGCCCTTTCGCGGGCAAAGCGGCCACCGAGTGCCGCGTGGCGACCGGAGAGCAGCACGGTCAGTATTGCTCGGGACAGTTTGGCCATTGCGAGCATCACAAGCCCTCGCGGCGGAGTCTGCAAGGCCGCGATAGCCCTGAGCAAAACATCCAGACAGAGCGTGGCAGCGCTGCATCACGATCACGCCCGCTTCTTTTCGCGCTTGCGGCTGCCGATCAGCGCCATCAGCATCGGCCCGAGCGAGAACTCCGCCGCTTGCGCCTTTCGTGTCAGTTCGCGCAGATAGCCGCCGGCGCTGGATATTGCCTCGCCGCGCTGCAGGATCGCCGCCACCACGATCGAGGCCTGGACCTCGTCCATGACGCCAATCGCCTCCTCCCAGGCGCTTGGGCTGATCCCGAGCATCGGCCGGACGACGGCAACCGTCGCCAAGAAGTCGCGCCAATTGGCGATTCCGCCCTTCGAATAGTCGATGAGGTCGGGACAGGCGTCCAGAACCATGCCCAGCGGGAACGTCCCATCCGGCACCCGCTTCGGTTCCGGCACGATCTCCAAACCAACCCCCCTGCTTTCTGGAAAGCGAGGTTCAAGTTCAACAGGGGAGTCTGGATTTGAATTCTGTATGTGACGCTCATTCTGAGACTCATTGCCGCTCATTTTCTGAGTTTTGATATGCGTTTCCAGGAGGTTGAGGATTTCGTCGGCCAAGAGCGAGAGTTCGTCGGCGATTGGCTCCAGGGCTTGCCGCGTAGCGCTGCGCGGAATCCGGATCATGATGCCGCGATAGAGCTGGTGTATCTCGGCCCAGTCGGCCGGCCCCTGCCCAACTGCCTGTGTCGGAACGCCTTCCTCGATCCCCGTCGCGATCATTTTTGCGATGTCGCGCCGGCAGATCGTGATGCGCTCACGGACCAGGCGCAGCGCCCGAGCTTCGGCCGCGACCTCGGCCGCGAGAGCTTCGAATTCCTCAGCTCGCACGACGAGCGGCGCCAGATCGAAGCCAAAGGCGAACTCGATCTCCCCTGCCCTGCCCTTGCGGGCGTAGCGCTTGCCGTTGGGGCTATCGCGCCGGACGATCAGCCCGGCATCGACCAGAGCCGCCAGATGGCGCCTGAGCGTCGCCATGGGCATGCCATGCGCCCGCAAGGAGAGCTGGTGGTTCGATGGGAAGACGATGAGGCCTTCGCCGGTGAGGACGGTTTCAGGGTGGAAGGACAGCAAAGCGTCCAGGACGGCCAGCGCCCGCTCAGGGACGCCCAGCGCGTTCTTGGCGGTGCAGATCGCACGGAAGATATTCCATTTGTGGACCGCCTTCTCCGGCGGTCGTGCTTTCGCGACCACCTGACTTGCCACATGGGCAAGAGTCAGCGATCGCCGCCCAAAAGGCGTCGTTACGGATAGTCGCGTCATGGTTTTGCCCTTCAGCTTTAGGCAAAGCGAGAGCGCGCACCAAAACGGCGTCCAATCTCCTCACGGAGACTCTTGACTGTGATTCGCGGAAGTGGGATTCTCATTGTCGCCAGACTAACGAGAGGGGCTTCCGAGACGCTGTTTCGGGGGCCTTTCTTTTTGCCTTGGCTACCTCTTAGTTTGTTGCACCATCATCCGGCTTCAGCCAAGGCCTTCGCCGCCTCCATCGCCCTGCTCGACCTTGTCAGATGACAAGCTTTTCGCAGGTCGCTGAAATCACGCCTCGCCCTCTCGGGCAAAAAATCGCTCCATGAGTCCCGGCAGCTCCCCTTCGAGGAAATCGCTGAAGGCCTGACCGTGACCGGATGCGACCGACAATCGGACGTCGTCGTTCGAAAACATCGCCTTGCCGACGACCCTGCCAGCCGGGCTCCTGAGCTTCATCTCCCGGCGCGGTCGCGCGACGGGCGGCGTTACCGCGGCCAACGCCGCTTTGAACCGCTCGTCCGACGGAAGCGCTGAGACCTTGTCATCTGACAAGGCCTTCCTGACTCTATCGAGAGCCGAGGTGTCGTTGCCGATCGCATCTGCCAGCGCCGTCCAGCGAGGACGCCCAACCTTCGGCGCCCGACCGATCGCTTCGATGATCTCAACCGGCAGGGCCCGGGAAACCGCTCGAAACCTTGCCAGTTCCGGATCGTCCACGGACAAAGCGGCTCGGACATCGCGCGACCTGATCCCCGCATCATCCATGCGCTTGGCGAACAGCGCGCGTTCGACCCAGCTCAGATCCTGGCGCGCGGCATTTTCGATGCCTTGGGCGACGACGAGCTCGACATCCGACAGCGCGAGAACCGTCGCCTTGACCTTGATCCCGAGATCGGATGCAGCCCGCCACCGACGATGCCCATAAACGACCTGATAGCGGCCCTCATGCGATGGGTGCCGGCGAACCTGGATCGGGACCTTCTGACCCTCCTCCGAGATCAGCGTCTTTAGCGCCGCGAATTCGAGATCATCGTCATCTGGCAATCGGTCGGGGAAAGGGGAGGGGTCGATCAGCTTGGGATCGATATCCACTCCGCCGCCGGCATCGACAAGCGCCTTGAGGCGGTCGCGCTCTTCCCGCAACTCGGTGAGCGAGCGCTGTGTCGCTCCGATCACGCCCGCCCCAACCCGGGCCAGCGGCTGCGCCACCATTGGACCGGCGTCCGCACCCGGCACATCCGGAACCGCTGTGTCGGGCTGGGAGAAGGAGCCGAAGTTCGCCAGGATCGATTTTCCGCCGGCACGCTTGCCCATCATGTCCGGCCCCAGCTTTGCTTGATCAGGCTGAGGATCTGGTCGTTGACAGCATCGACGGACTCGCGCGCGCGTTTGGCTGTCGCTGCTGAGATGTTGCCAGGCTCGAGCTCGTACAACGTGCGCTTCGCCAGGCCCGCCGTCTCGATGGCCGCGCTTTCAACCGCGGTTGATGTGAGAACGTCCTCGGTGAAGAGATGGCGAAGCATGGTCACGACATGGACCTGCGATTGGTCCATCGGGTCGTGCCGCGTCACCACGTAGCGCAGAAAATCTTGGCTCATCGTGGCTCCGGCGTCGCGGATCACCGAGATCAGGTCCCCCATC